>Ga0247608_10003189_pt1 | contig 19437 bp, 17 predicted proteins | sample 176DNAGHGlowgp2_FD_193490 | JGI IMG/M metagenome (GOLD analysis project Ga0247608, IMG submission 193490) | Sheep rumen microbial communities from Palmerston North, Manawatu-Wanganui, New Zealand - 1766 DNA GHGlow gp2 | ecosystem: Host-associated > Mammals > Digestive system > Stomach > Rumen ...
TTTTATTCTCCTCAGTCCGACAAAGTGACTATTCTTGCCGTTTGGAACAATTACCAAGATCCCAACAGCATCCCATATCGTTTGTCGGAATTGGAATAGACCTATCGCCTATTATTATTTCCCGAAACCCTCCACGCACAGCTCCTTGATACGCTCTACGACAAACTCCTGCTGGTCTTCGTTGAGCAACAGTCCGAACCGCACCTTTTTGGTCTTGCCTTTCGCGTTTTTGTAAGTCAGACAAAGTGTTTCGTCCCCATCTCTCCCTTTAAATTTGTACTGCGGATAAGAAAATGCTTTCACTTCCAGGATGCAGTCCCACGGAATTCGCCACTCCCCACTGAACAAACTCTTATGCTGGATGAGCAAGTCCTCGTCCGAATAGGTGACAAGCTCCTCGCCTTTTATCTGCCAAATCAGCATATCCAAAACCATTAGCGTGTAAGCAATGGGAACACCGCAGATGATGAACGCCTGGAAAAAACCGTTCATAAACGGCCAAAATCCGTCCAAGCCTCGCCAACCGATTTCAATCATCTCAGAAATCACAAAATAAAACGCCATAAAGCTGAAAAACAACCCGATCAGCGTTGCTATCCCGAACACCAAAATGTTATCCGGCTCCGGGCGGATGCGCAACAGTTTGGTGCGGCCGTCGAGCTCGCTTTTGTCTGAATCGGAATTTGTTGGCATAAATGTTCTTTATAGTTGGCAAAGATAACATTTTTCAGAAGCCAAAATATGAATTATTTGGACACAATTCGTCCATAGTTTTTGTCCATATAAACCAATATTATGATTTATTTGGACAAATAATATACTTAAAACTTGTCCATATAAAGAAAAAAAATATATCTTTGCGGACAATTTCAAATAGTTGGTTATGCAGCAAATTATTGGAAGACAGAAAGAAAGAGAAGAATTGGTTCGTTTGTACCATTCAGGCAGACCGGAGTTTGTGGTTGTGTATGGTCGGAGACGGGTCGGGAAGACTTTTCTGATTCGGGAACATTTTGAGGGCAGATTCGCTTTTTACCATACAGGACTTTCGCCGGCGGAAAAGGATACGGAAGGTTTCGATCTGAAACGCGAACAATTGCGGAGCTTCTGCACTTCGCTCCAGCAATATGGCGGCGAATGGGACACCTATCCGGCGGATTGGTTTGATGCTTTCGATTGTCTGAAAGATTTGCTGGAAATGCAATCATCCAGTGAACGACTGGTGGTTTTCATTGACGAACTGCCTTGGATGGGGTTGGAGTCGCCGGGATTTGTGACCGCTTTGGAGCATTTTTGGAATAATTGGGGAGCTGCTTGTGCCAACCTTATGCTGATTGTGTGTGGATCCGCCGCCTCGTGGATGTCAGACAACATCCTGAACAGTACGGGAGGTTTATACGGACGCGCCACATTCGATATTCACTTGGAGCCGTTTTCCCTGTGGGAATGCGAACGGTTTTTCCAATCAAGGAACATTTCTATGGATCGCTATGATCAAATTCAAAGCTATATGGTTTTTGGCGGTATTCCTTACTATCTTAATTATCTTCAGCCGAACCGCAGTTTGGCGCAAAATATAGATTCACTTTTCTTTTCCAAATCTGGCAAACTGAGAAAAGAATTCTCCAAATTATACAAGTCTTTGTTCGCCGATTCCGATAAATATATGCAAATTGTGCGCACATTGGCGGCAAAAAGAGATGGACTCACACGGAAAGAGATTGCCGAAAAGACGGGAATCGCTTACAACGGCCGTCTGACCAAGATGCTTAAAACGCTCGTGTTGAGCGATTTCGTTGTGTCATACATTTATTACGGAGGTTCAGCAAAAGAGGTCTATTACAAATTGGTAGATAGTTTTTCCCTTTTTTACCTGAAATTTGTCGATAATCAGCCAAATGTGCGAGAAAATTTTTGGACAACCAATCTGCGGACACCTCAGTTGAATACTTGGCGTGGACTCGCGTTCGAGGACGTATGTATGACGCATATTCGCCAAATTAAAAAAGCCTTGGGGTTTTCCGCAGTGGAAAGTACGTCTTCCCCGTGGCGCAGCAAGGAAGGGAAAGCTCAAATAGATTTGCTTTTTGATCGTGCAGACCGAGTTGTCTGTGTGTGCGAAATGAAATTCTCATCTTCTGAATTTTCAGTGGACAAAGAATACGATGCGGAATTGCGACGGAAAGTGGACCGTTTTGCGGAAGAAACCCGATGCCGGAAATCCATCCAGCTTGCGCTTGTCACCACCTATGGCCTGACCCAGAACAGCTATTCCGGACAGTTCCATTCCGCCATCACAATGGACGCTTTGTTTGAGAAAGAAACATAATCAAAGTTTTCACGCGAAACTTTCCACGCACAGTTCCCGCACCCGCTCGATTACATACGTCTGTTGCTCCTTGTTGAGCCGGAAGCCGAAGCGGATCTTCTTTGTCTTGCCGGAGGCGGTTTTGTAGGTAATGCAGACTGTCGGATCCTGCGTGGGGAGCAGCATGCAGATCAGCGGTTCCTCGTAGGGCTCCACCTTCGTGATGTTCTCCCAAGGAATCACCACCTCCCGTTGTATAGCCTTCTTCTGCTCAATGTAAATGGCTGAATCCGAATAATATACCGTTTCTCCACCGAACGCATACCAGTAAATCTTGACAAACAGGACAAAGCAGAGGTAGAGGGGTATCGCCGCGATGAGGAGAAATGCGGCAAAGGACATGAATTGTTCTAAACGGTCGTCATCCGGCCATGTGTTGTGCATCGCGGCATACAGGATGAACACAATGAACAGCACGAACCCCAACGCTATAACACGTCCGAGCGCCTCGCCTTTGTCAGGTCTGTTGCGCAGCATAATGTGCCCATTATCAAACTGTTCGGTGTTTTTACGCATAGGCGATTTACCCCTAATGGATTCGGTATCACGAACTGCTAACTGCTAACTACTAACTTCTCACAATAATCGCGGCTCCCCCGCCCGGGGCCAACTCGACTTTCAGCTTCCCGTCAGCGGGAACAGCCACCGTTTTCTTCTGATAGTCAACGCCTTTGCGGTGGGCGTTGGGACCATCGACGAACATCGTGACCGTGCCGGAGGTGATGCCCAAGGCCTTGAGGTCGATTTCGACGGTGCGGGCGTTCCAGTCGGTGATGGCGCCGATGTACCATGTGTCGCCTTTGCGCTTGGCGGAGACGATAAATTCCCCGACCCTGCCGTCTAAAATGCGGGTCTCGTCCCATACGGTGGGCACCTTGGCGATGAACTCCGTACATTCGGGCTCCTGCATGTAGGCCGTGGGGGCATCGCAGAGCATCGCGAAGGGCGCGTCAAAGACCATGTACTCAGCCAATTGACGGCAGCGCGTACCCTGGCTCATCGGCTCGTTCCAGCTCGGAAAGTAGCACCAGTAGGCACCGTTGCGCATCGCACCCTGCGTGAAGTCCATCGGACCGGCCAACATCCGGATAAACGGGATCGTGACCTCATACTTTACCATATCGGTCTTGCTGTCAGCCCATTTGCATTGCTCCAAGCCGAACACGCCTTCGTAGTTGAGCACATTCGGGTAGGTGCGACTCAGTCCCGTGGGCTTGTACGCCCCGTGGAAGTCGATGAAGAGGTGGTATTTGGCGGCCATGGCGGCCATCCGCTCGTAGAAGTTGACCACAATCTGGTCGTCGCGGTCCATGAAATCGACCTTGAAGCCCTTCACGCCCATCTCGGAATAGTGCTTGCAGACGCGCTCCATCTCCTTGTCCATGGCGGCGTAACCGGCCCACAATACGATGCCAACACCCTTACTTTCAGCGTATTTCACCAACATCGGCAGGTCGATTTCGGGCACCACTTGGAAGAGGTCGGCCTGCTTGTTCACGGCCCAACCTTCGTCTAAAATCACGTATTCAATACCCTTATCCGCGGCAAAATCGATGTAGTATTTGTAGGTCTCGTTGTTGATTCCGGCCTTGAAATCCACGCCCCAGATGTTCCAGTTATTCCACCAGTCCCATGCCACTTTGCCGGGCTTAATCCATGAGATATCAGCCACTTTCGAAGGCTCCGCGAGGAGATAGACGAGGTCGTTGTCCGCCAAATCCTTATCCTCGGTGGTGATGGCGATCACGCGCCACGGAAAGTATCTTGTTCCTGCGGTCTTGGCTATGTAGTCGTGACGTTCTTTTACCACATATTGCAGGTTGTTGTGCCCGCCCTGCTCCCACTTCTTCGGCAGCGGTGCGAAGTAGCCGATCATCGAGTTGCCCTCGGTGTGCTTGAGATACATTCCCGGGTAGTCGTGCAGGTCGGCTTCGGTTATGACGGCGAAACGGATTTTTAAACCGGAAAAATATGCGCCATCAGCGTGATAATTTTGAGACACCAGCATCGGTAAAAAAGCAAGTCGGTCACCAGCCATGTCGCGAAGAAAAGTGTCCACGTATGTGTTCTCGAAAGAGGTACAGTACTGCTCCGAAAAATCCCCGTCTATTGCTGGTTTTCGGTTAACGTAAGGGATGAGTGCTTTCGTACCATTAAGGTCCCCCATAGAAGACCCTTCGGAGAAATTGAACTCGGCCGTCTCGTGCCGCACGATGATGGAGTCTTTGAACATGGTGCCGAAACGGTAGGCCACACCGGAGTTGTAGGCACGGAATATTACCTGATAATTTCCCTTAAAGCTGATTTTCAGTTCGTTATATTGGTCTTTGATCTTGCTTTTCCGATAAAACGGGGCAATCACTTCCTGATTGACGCTTTTTCGCTCTTTCTTCACCACTTTCGGGTTTCGACCCAAAACGGAGCAATCGTCCAACTCCAGACCGATGACAGAGGGCTCCAAAAACGGAGCGGGGTTATCCGTCGTATAGACCGAATATTGCAATTGTCCAGACGAGCCGTCAATTTTCACCGTCAGTTTGCCATCGGGGGAAGTGAGTGTTTCGGTTTGTGCGGACAAGGCGATGAACAAGCCGCAAAACAGCAGCAGAAGGAGATGTTTTTTCATAATCGGAAGGTTTTAGACGGCAAAGATACGGAAATTACGGATTCAAACGGACTTCCGTGACCGTAGAGACGTGCCATGGCGCGTCTCTACAAACGGGAAATTCGGATTAGTATTCGAACGGCGACACAAACGTGGCGAACGCCTCGCCGTGCATGTCCTTTTCTGAAGTAATGGGGTTCTCAATTTGCCAGTCAATGTTCAAGTCTTTGTCGTTGAACATAATACAGCCTTCCGAGGCTTTGTTGTAGAAGTTAGAGCACTTGTATGCGAAGACAGTGTCATCCTCCAATGCGGTGAACCCGTGTGCGAAGCCGGCGGGGATGTAGAACTGGCGAAAATTGTCGGCAGTGAGCAAAGTGGAAACGTACTGACCGTATGTCGGGCTGCCCTTGCGGATGTCCACGGCGAAGTCAAGGCATGCGCCGCGCAGCACTCGCACCAGCTTGGCCTGCGCGTAAGGAGGTTTCTGAAAATGCAAACCACGCACCACCCCCTTCTGCGAACACGACTGGTTATCCTGCACGAAATCGTCTGTGATTCCTAACTCCTTGTAGCGCTGCTCGTTATAACTCTCAAAAAAATACCCGCGGTCATCCTTGAAAACCGTCGGCTCAATGATTAACAATCCTTCAATTTGCGTTTTTATTATTTCCATTATATGGTTTAGGGTTTAAAGGTTAAGGGTTAAATAGTCAGTATAAAAAGCCAACAGCTAAAAGCTAATAGCCAATGGCCAAATCAGTCTTCGGAGTTGTCCGCAATAAACGTCTGATATTCCGACAGGAACTTCGCCTTCGAAACAAACCCAATGTATTTCCGATCGCGGGTGATGACAGGCATGTTGAAGTTGCCGGTGCGTTTGAACTTCTCCAGCACCATCGCTGCCGTGTCATCATCGTAGATGAACTCTTCCGGCTCAATCATCAGATCCTCGACATGCACTTTATCATACAGATCCTGCTTGAAGATAACCTCGCGGTGGTCGTCCATCACAAGCAATCCAGAGAAGAGGTTGTTCTCGTCGATGACCACGAAGAGGTTGCGCTTGCAGTGGGCGATGACATCAGTGTAGGTACGGAGCGTGCTGTGTACGGGAATCGTGAGGATGTTGGTGTCAATGGTCTGATGCCAAGGCAGTTTGCGGAGTGCGTATTTGTCTTTATTGTGGGTGCGGAGGTTGTCTTTTTCGGCTAGCGGTTGAGTATAGACAGAGTATTTCTCGAACGGGTTTACGCAGAGGTAGGAACATGCGGCGGTGACCATCAAAGGAATCAGCAGCGTGTAACCCGTTGAAGATTCCGCGATTAGGAACATAGCCGTGAGCGGGGCCTGCATCACGCCAGTCATCACACCGGCCATGCCCGCAAGGATGAAGTTGACGTAAGGCAGATCCACATGGAGGAAGACCTGCGCCACATGCGCAACCAGGAAGCCGACGAACGCGCCGATGAAGAGAGTTGGGGCGAAAACACCGCCCACACCACCGGCGGTAGTGGTGAACGTGGTGGCAAAGACTTTCATCAGAATGATGCCAACAACCGCCAACACCAGTAGTCCTTCGTGTCCCATCAGCTTCAGCAACGGCGAGTTGTTGAAGACGGAAATCCATTCGCCATGCAGCAGATCGTTGATGTTATTGTAGCCTTCACCATAGAATGCTGGGAAGAGGTAAATTAACAAACATAATGCCAACGAGCCGATCAGTGCGCGCACATAGACCTTCTTAATCCGCCGCATCTGCTTCTCAATCCAACGCGACACACGCAGAAAATAGACGGAGATGAGGCCGCAGAGCAAGCCCAGAATGATGTAAAACGGGATATTGCCCACGGAGAAACCCTGGGTGGCATCGATGGTGAACATCACGTCTTGACCCAGGAAAAGAACGGACATCACCGTTCCCGTAGCAGCAGAGAGCAATAGCGGAAGAATCGCGCTGCCGGTAAGGTCAAGCATCAGCACCTCAAAGGTGAAGACCAACGCAGCGATAGGCGCCTTGAAGATGGCAGCCATGGCAGCCGTGGAACCGCAGGCCAGCAACAGCGTGGTCTGCTTCGTGTTGAGGTGGAAAAATCTCGCCACGTTTGAGCCGATGGCACTGCCGGTGAGCACGATGGGCGCCTCCAATCCCACAGAACCGCCGAACCCGACGGTGATGGCACTCGCCACCATGGAGGAATAGACGTTGTGGAACCGCAACATGCCGTCGCTCTTGCAGATGGACTTCAGCACGATGCTCACGCCGTGACTGAGATTGTCGCGCACAACTCGTCGCACGAACAAAAGCGTCAGGAAAATGCCGATAGGCGGGAAAATCAAGTAAAGGTAGTTGACATCGGCCACAGGGAACGCATCGCTCAGCAGCCGTGTGGTGAAGTGCAGCAAGTTCTTGATAATAATAGCCGCAGCAGCCCCTAAAAAACCGATTACCACGCTGAGTATCAGTACGGTCGTCTTGTCCGCAAAATGCTTCCGGACAAACCGCCTGAACCGCGCCACAGCATATAGAAACCGTCTGTTTTTCATACGACTAACTCAAACGGCAAAGATACATTTTTATCGAATCAACGTGACAGACCCATTCACCAAATAGGTCACCTCCCCAGAAAGAGTATTGACAAACAGTTTACAACCATAGAAATAAACACCGTCAGAAGAGGGTTGTTTGGTGGTCTCGTCCGTCCCATCCCACAATATGTCCGGGTCCGTGGTGCGGAACACCCGTTTTCCCCATCGGTTGTAAATCTCCATCTCGATTTTAGTGACACCCGAATAAGGTGTGAATGGCGTGAACAGCTCATTTATGCCATCACCGTTCGGAGTAAACACATTGGGCAGACGATAGTCCAAACATTCAAAAACGTCTATACACACTGAATCTGCAAGTTCTGTGAAATTGTAATTACTGTCGGCAATCCGCATGGCATAACAACCCACTAGCACTACGGAGCCGGAGGCTTCAATGCTATAAGTACAGGGCATCGGAAAACAAATGTCCGTATGGTCAAAAGAGTCAATACAGGTAAATTTGTCATCCAAAGTGGGCTTATAGTAGATGTAATAATGGACTGCGTCGGAAGATGCCGTATCCGAACTGAACACCCAATCGAATGTCACATTTTGGCAATCTGTGGAAATGCTGATTTCTGGCATCTCAGGAGGTTCATTATCTATCGGGACCCCGCATTCTTGCTGCGACCGGTTATACAAAGGACCAATCGTGTCGGGCAACCAATAATAACCTTCCGCTTCGATATAATAACAATACTCCTTTCCGTTTTCAAGATTATAATCAGTGTAGTGAGTTTCCGAAACAGTCGCGACAGAATCCCAAATGGAAGTGTGCCCGCTGTATCTGTAAACTACATAACGGACATTATTCCAAGGCTGTAAATCTGTCCAATAGAGCGAAAGACGCTTGTCTGCAGATTCCAGCGTGAGGAATATTGAAGTTGCCGGATCGGATTCCTCAATAATCGTGTCCAAATTAAGGACTCTTACTTTGTAGGTAAAATCTCCCTCCGAAGTGTTTAAATTTTCATCCAAGAAAGAAAGCGTGTCATTCGGATTTTCAGGAACATCGACGGTATATATCAACTCAACATCCTCGTCTGAAACCCTAAAGAGCTGATATTGATATGGCGGGGGAAAAGCGACAGAATCCATCTCGGGAGGGAACAGCCAGCGAACCAGCACACTGCCATCATCCACACCTGTGGCCACCACATCGGTGTTGACAATGACAGGCGCATCATTGGCAATATGCGCGCAAACCCTTTCAGACACTATACTTTCCGACCCGTCCGGAAATCGGGCCACCACACGATAACAATATTCATTGCCGTGGTAAAGTGGCCGTGACGATCCGTCATCCGTAAAAATTGTGTCCATCCAACCCTCTGTGGACCCTATTTTCACATATCCCGCCTCAGAAGGCAGCCCCGTCTGACACGAATCGGGCTCAAATTCATCATTTCCATTTCGCCGATATACATCATATCCGATTGCGTTGGAACAGGAGTCCGGACTCCAATCCAAGCGAATTACATTTCCTTCCGGAATCGCATTCAGGTTTTTCGGAGCTGGAGCAATAACACGAACGTGAATTGTCTTAAAAGAGACCAGCTCCACTTGCGGACCGTTGTCCTTCGCCTTGAAAATCACCTCATACGGATTCAACTTCACATGACTACAGGTAGTCTGCCAAACGAAATGAGTGGCATACGGAACACTGTCCGTGATTTCTGAAAACTGAGCGGGCGACTCACTGAGCAAAAAAGGTTCACCCGTCGCCGTCAATGTGACGTGCGTGGATGTCTCATCCTTAACGCGGACAAGAAGGTCAATCCTGGAACCCGCCACGACACAAGTATCATACACTTCCACTTCCGGCGGCTCATTGTTACAGGGTGCAATCGTGATTTGCATGTCCCTGACCATACTTCCGATGAGCATTCCATTGCGCCACTCCTCAATCAAGATAGCGATATTATATTCCCCTGCCATAAGAGGAGAGTCCCATGTCAAATCACCCGTAATCGGGTTTATTTCAATAAAATGGGAAGATTGAGGAAGTGTATAGCCCGGAATGTCCTCCCCTTCATACCCTCGACAGTTAATCAGGGAGTATGAAAGACTGTCCCCATCCGCATCGAATGCGCCTGGATTGTGATAGTAGGGCACATTGGTACATCCATTGTCCAATGGCGGATTCAACAGCTGCGGCGAAGAGTTTCCGCCAATGAAAGGGTTGATGACCAAGATCGTTTCTATGAAAAACGGAATCTCCACCGAACTCGGGATGTTCACGATTCCGGCATTGCGGTTAGGGTCCTCAAATGTGACGTGGAAGGTACCCGCAGCGGGAAAAGTGTGCTGCGTGACATATACGTTCTTGCTGATGTTATTGTCCATGTTGACCTTCTGGAGACGGTCGATTTCAGAAGAGGTACCATCGCCCCAGAACACTTCAATCTGTGGACGGTCGGCAGGACTAGGCGTATAGGTATAGGTGACAATAGTGAACTCATAAGTCAGACCGGAAACATACGTATAGCTGATTTCGCCAGCACGTTGGTGTGTGGCAAATAGCGACGGGACAGCTCCCGTCAACAGGAAAACCATCAAAAGAAATCGTATGAACAGCTTTCCCATCTACTCTATTCTTTTTACATGATCATCGGACAAACGATACTTCTGTCCACTTTCCGGACAATCGGCGAACCCTTTTTCGTCGAAATCCAATCGACAGCCAGCTTCGCTAACCCATCCTGTCTGGCGCGCGGGATTGCCTGTCATAAGTGCGTAATCAGGAACATCGTGCGTGATGACCGCCCCTGCGCCAATCATCGCATAACGCCCGATGGTGTGACCGCATACTATGGTGGCATTCGCCCCGATAGTCGCCCCTTGTCGGACCAAAGTGGGCTGGAATTCGCTCTTTCGCTCGATAAAAGCCCTTGGGTTGATGACATTCGTGAACACCATCGACGGTCCTAAAAAAACATCATCTTCACACGTAACCCCTTCATATACAGACACATTGTTCTGCACCTTTACATTATTGCCCAACGTCACCTTGTTGGCGATCATCACATTCTGCCCAATCACGCAGTTCCGGCCGATGACAGCTCGAGGCATCACATGACTGAAATGCCAAATCCTGGAATCATCCCCTATCTGGCATCCTTCATCTAAAACGGCAGTCTCATGTGCAAAATATCTACTCATAGCGGGCAATTAACGATGGTTTGACAAATATATTGCAGCTGATCTTCCGACAGCTCAGTGTGCATGGGCAAGGACAGCACCTCTTTGCTATGTTGCTCCGAAACCGGAAGGTCACCTTCCTGATAACCTAGAAAATGGTATGCCGGTTGCAAATGCGCAGGAACAGGATAATAGACCATTGAAGGTATCGACTTCTCCGACAAATACTGTTTCAATGCTTCCCGCTTGCCCTCTTTCACCTTGAGGGTGAACTGATGGAAAGTATGTGTCGTATTTTGCTTTATTTCAGGAAGTTCTATCCAATTAACATTCTTCAATGCCTTGTAATAATAATAAGCTGCAGACTTGCGGGCGTTTAAAAATCCGTCTAAATGGTGAAGCTTTACTTGCAGAACCGCTGCTTGTATGGTATCCAGACGAGAGTTAAATCCGACATATTGATGGTGATATTTCACTTTCGAACCATGTTTGCAGATGGCACGCAACCTTTCGGCCAAATCCGCATCTTGTGTCATTAAGGCACCTCCATCCCCATAACATCCCAAATTTTTTGACGGGAAAAAAGAAAGACATCCGATGTCACCCATGGTACCCGCCAGTTTCACCGTGCCGTCCGGGAAGGTATATTTTGCTCCGACGGCCTGGCACGCATCCTCTATCACTTTGACATTGTGCTTTTTAGCAACATTCAAAACCGGCTCCATATCCGCACACTGTCCATATAAATGGACTGGGAGGATGGCTTTGGTTTTTGCGGTAATGGCTTTCTCCAGTGCATGGACATCCATGTTGAAGGTGTCCTCGCACACATCAACAAATACTGGCGTAGCCCCTAACAAGGCTATCACCTCCACGGTAGAAACAAATGTGAATGCCGGGGTGATAACCTCATCCCCTTTCCCGATTCCAAGTGCTAAAAGCGCGGCCATTAATGCATCGGTTCCATTACCGCAACTTATAACACATTTTGAACCAGTATATTGCGAAAGTTGTTGCTCAAATTCAAAAACCGGTGATCCTTGAATGAAAGCGGTGGAATCCAACACATGCTGAATGGCCGCATCCAGCTCAGGCTTGATGCGCAGATACTGACTTTTCAGATCGACCATTTGTATGGGGTTCATCACTTTACGTTTCTTACAATCGAGCGCAAAAGTACATAAATTTCGAATACATACAAACTATTGAGACAACCCCTGTAAAGACGTTTCCTGAAACGTCTCTACGATTTTAGCGTATCAGATTTTTAAATTCCTGCTTGATAAATCGAAAATCGATTTTGCGATTCAAATAACATTGGAAATCCTCCATGGAATCCGTCGGTTTCACCTCAACTCGGCGAAGACGGTAGGGATTTTCTCGCAGATTATTTCGTTTCCAGAGCGTAGTGAAGGCGGCCTTGAAACCGAGTTCCTGCAGCAGATCCGGAGTCGCACAACCAAAATCCTTGCGCTGTCCGTATGGAAAAGCGAAATATCGCACCTGTTTTTGCAGATGACGCTCTAAACTCTCTTTAGATTCTCTCAACTCCGATTCTGTTTGACTTTTCGAAAGATTTTTAAGAGAAATGTGACTCATTCCATGGGAGCCGATAATAAAATGCGAATCTTGTGACAATCTCTCAATCTCATTCCAAGAAAGAATGTTAATTCTCTTATAACCAGAAAGATTCTCGTCCCATTGGTTATATTTTCCCACATAGGATACGGGCACAAAAACCGTAATGGGTATGTCTAGTTCAAGTATGATGGGCAAAACCTGAGTGATGATGCAGGAGTAGGCATCGTCGAACGTGACAGTGGCAAGACGGGGATTCGTGCGGCATTCGCGCACATAGGTGTCCATATCGGTGAGCTGCCAGTGTTGCTGCACGAAACGAAGCTGCCGCACGAAGTTTTCGGCAGAAACGGTATTGAAACCGGCTTTTTCATCGATGTTATGGTACATCAAGATCATAGCGTGGGACTTTTGAAAAAAGAAAAGTCAGGTCGTAAAAGAACCTGACTTTTTGCAGGGGAAGAGAGATTCGAACTCCCATCAATGGTTTTGGAGACCACTATTCTGCCCTTAAACTATTCCCCTGTAAAATCGGGGCACATGCGTACCCCGATTTTTCGTATTTTGGTGTTAAATTAGTCTAAGATTTCAGTAACCTGACCAGCGCCGACCGTACGACCACCTTCGCGGATAGCGAAACGGAGGTTTTGGTTCAAAGCGATTTCAGAGAGCAGGTCAACCGTGATCTCGATGTTATCACCAGGCATAACCATTTCCACGCCAGCAGGCAGGGTGATGGCACCGGTAACGTCCGTGGTACGGAAGTAGAATTGAGGACGGTAGTTGTTGCCAAACGGAGTGTGACGACCACCTTCTTCTTTCTTCAGCACATAGACAGAAGCCTTGAATTGTTTGTGAGGATGGATGGAACCGGGTTTCGCGATAACCATACCACGACGGATTTCGTCCTTGTCGATACCGCGGAGCAGAAGACCCACGTTATCACCAGCTTCACCATCGTCGAGGATCTTGCGGAACATTTCCACACCCGTCACGACAGATTTCAGTTTTTCAGCACCCATACCGATGATATCGACGGGATCGCCAGTGTGGACGATACCAGTTTCGATACGGCCGGTAGCCACGGTACCACGACCGGTGATGGAGAACACGTCCTCAACAGGCATGAGGAAGTCTTTATCAACATCACGAGGAGGCAGCGGAATCCAAGTGTCAACAGCATCCATCAGTTCAACGATCTTCTCAACCCACTTCGGCTCGAGGTTCAAGCCGCCGAGAGCGGAACCACGGATAACGGGAGTGTTGTCGCCGTCGAAACCGTAGAACGTGAGGAGGTCGCGGATTTCCATTTCAACGAGGTCGAGAAGCTCGGGGTCGTCAACAAGGTCAACCTTGTTCATGAAGACAACCATTCTCGGCACGCCAACCTGCTTTGCCAACAGGATGTGCTCACGAGTTTGAGGCATAGGACCATCGGTAGCAGCCACAACGAGGATAGCGCCATCCATCTGGGCAGCACCCGTTACCATGTTCTTCACATAGTCGGCGTGACCAGGACAGTCAACGTGTGCGTAGTGACGGTTAGCGGTTTGGTACTCAATGTGAGCGGTGTTGATAGTGATACCACGCTCTTTTTCCTCAGGGGCGTTATCGATAGAATCGAAAGATCTGAGTTCAGAGAGACCTTTTTCAGCCAACACGGTGGTGATGGCGGCGGTAAGAGTAGTTTTACCGTGGTCGATGTGACCGATTGTACCCACGTTCACGTGGGGTTTAGTACGTTCAAATTTTTCTTTTGCCATTTTTTATAAATTTATGTTATTAATTTTTAATCCTTATGTCCGTTTCAAAAAAAAAAGAGCCGTTGATGAGAGTTGAACTCATGACCCCATCCTTACCAAGGATGTACTCTACCACTGAGCTACAACGGCTTTTTTTTTCAATAAAAAAGAACGTTTCCCACATCGGGAAATAAGGTGCGCAAAAATACACTTTTTTTTAATACTACATCCTTCTGTGTGATTTTTTTTATTTTTCTTGTAACTTGTTGACTACCAGTATTAAACTATCTCTCCAATAAGGTATATCCATTTTAGTGGCCATTTTGATTTTCCTCAAATTAAACACAGAAAAGGGAGGACGATGCGCTTTTGCGGGATATTCCGACGTTGAAATCGCTTCAACGCGGCATGGCAATCCGGCCATATCCATAATGGCCCTCGAAAAATCGAACCAGCTGCAAACACCTTCATTGGCGAAGTGGTAAAACTCTGTACCAGAATGCGCTAGCCCATTCTCTACCAAACGGAAAATGACTCTGGCGAGGTCTCCGGCGTATGTCGGGCCACCGATCTGGTCGCACACCACCCGCACAATCTCTCTCTCAGTGCCCAGCCTCAACATCGTCTTCACGAAATTGTTTCCGTATTCGGAATAGAGCCAGGAAGTCCGGATGATGACCGCCCGGCAACCACTCTCCATAATCGCCCGCTCGCCCGCCAGCTTTGTGCTTCCATACACCGACTTCGGCGCGGGCACGTCCGTCTCCACGTAGGGCGTGGCCATCTCGCCGGAGAAAACATAGTCCGTGGAGATGTGAAAGAGTGTCAAATCGTGCTTCTTTGCAACTCTCGCCAAATACCCGACCGCTGTGCTGTTAAGCCGGTAGGCGTTCTCCTCATCGTCCTCCGCCTTATCGACCGCCGTGTAGGCCGCCGCGTTGATGATAATGTCAATGCCGTTGTCCACAACGAATTTCTCGATGGCCTCCGCATCGGTGATGTCCAACTCCGCGACATCCGTATAATAAAAGTTGTATTTGTCTTGAAAATCCGCTGCCAAATCGCGCAAACAGTTTCCTAATTGCCCGTTGGCGCCAGTGATTAATATGTTGCTCATATAGATAATAGTTAAAAGTTAAAAGTTAAGAGTTTTTGGGGGATTTCGGAGTGTTTTCCTTAGTCGTTTTGATTATGGATGATAACATTTTGATGAGTTCATCATTGTCATTCTTTAATGATTTGTATTCCATTTCTGTTAAATATTCTGCCGAATAAAGAATTTCAAGCCAGTAATCTGTTTCGCCTGCTTCTTTTAAGGCTATATTCATTTTGCTGATGAAGTCCTTACGACTTTGGGCAAACAATCCTTCTCTTACATTAGCGCCAATACTTGTACCTGATTTATAGAATTGATAGGAGGCAACTGATTCTTTTTTCTTTTCTAAAAGATAACGGTAGCATTTCGCCACTCTCTTTGCAAAAGCCACACTTTTCTCCCCGACAATGCTCTGCCTCGCCATAACTTTTAACTTTTAGCTCTTAACTCTTAACTTAGCTCAATCGATTCCCGGAACTTCGGCACGTACGCCTGCTTGAAACCGGCCTCCTTCAAATGTTTCGCATAGGCATCACGGGCTTCGTTCTCGCCATGTACGATGAAGATCTTCTTCAGCTTCTTGTTCCCTTTCTGACAGGAGAGGTAGCGGATCAGCTCGCTGTAGTCGCCGTGACCGGAGAAAGCGTCAATGCGGGCGAGGGTGGCGCGGACTTTATACTCGTTACCGAAGATGGAAACGGTTTCGTCGCCGCGCATAATCTTCGCGCCCAACGTGGTCGGGGCACAGTAGCCCACGCACAGGATGGTGGTCTTCGGATTCTCAATGTTGTTGGCCAGGTGGTGTTTGATGCGCCCGGCCTCCATCATGCCGGAGGCGGAGATGATGATGCATGGACGGTTGTGCTCGTTCAGAGCCTTGGAGTCGTCGATGGTGCGAACGTAGGAGAGCTTGTCGAAACCGAAAGGATCCTTCGTGGCAGCCATGAACTGCCGCATCTCCTCGTTGAAGCAGTCATCATGCAAACGGAATATGTTGGTGGCGGAGCAGGCCAACGGACTATCCACGAAACATTCGATGTCGGGGAGGTCGCCGGCGAGTTCCAAACGATGCAGCGTATAGACAATCTCCTGCGTCCTGCCGATGGCGAACGAAGGAATCAGCAGCTTACCTTTCCGTTTCGCGCAAGCGTCGCGCACCACGAGCATCAGCTCCTTGTCGGCCTCGTCCAACGTGGAGTGCAGCCGATCACCGTAAGTGGATTCCGTGATGATGTAGTCGGCGTATGGGAATGGCTGCGGGTCGGGGAGGATGCGCTTGTCGTAACGTCCCACGTCACCAGTGTAGCACAGCGTGCGTGTCTTCCGTCCCTCCTTGAAGGTCAAGTAGATGGCGCTGCTGCCAAGCATGTGGCCGCTGTCGATAAAGTCGATGGCCACAGTCGGGGTGATGTTGAAATGCAGCCCGCGCGGAATGCTGATAAACAGCCGCATGCACTCCACCGCATCCTTCTCGTTGTAAATCGGCTCGATGGGGGTCTTGCCTACGCGCTCGGTCTTCTTGTTGAACTGCCGCGCATCAGCTTCTTGGATTCTACCCGAGTCGGCGAGCATGATGGCGCAGAGGTCGCGGGTGGCGGGCGTGCAGAACACCTTGCCGCGGAATCCTAACTTATATATATATGGTATAAGGCCGGCGTGGTCAATATGCGCGTGCGAGAGCAGCACGATGTCGATTTTCGTCGGGTCAAAGCCCAAATCGCGGTTCATGGCATCAGTCTCCAGACCCTTGCCCTGGTACATTCCGCAGTCCAGCAATATCTTAATTCCGTCCTTGGTGGTCAGCAGGAACTTGCTGCCGGTGACCTCTTCAGTTGCACCTAAAAAGTCTAATCTCATAATGCTTACTCTTTATTTTCCTTATTCGGCCACACATTCCGCCATCCATAGAAGAAACCGAGGTGGTAGCGCGCCGCGAAATAATAGACCGCGTGGCGCAGCTTGCCCAACGGCATGTAGAGGAAAAGCAGGATGCAGCTTATATAATATAATATGGTAATAGATCCGCAACAGGTCGAACAGCACAGGTAGAGTGTGGTCATCAACTGGAAAAGGGTGACCAGTCCGCAGGAGATGTAGTCATCTGGCGTGGTAAAAGGCTTCAGATCTTTGGAGATCAACCTTCTGACAAACAAGATAACACCACATATAGTACCCAAAACGGTCGGGATGGCCAGAATCAGGTGCCAATTGCAGCCGCCGATCCAGCGATTGAAAAAGGGGAAGAAGGAGAGCAAAAAGAAGAGCAGACAGCAGAAGAGTCCGATATGGAACAGCATTCCCGTGGCGTAAGACGGAATATGCAGGTAGGCAGACTCCTTCTGGTCGGGCATCATCGCACGGGTGTTGGCGTAAATAACGCCCTCCTTCACACTGCCACTCGGCTCTGACTTGTCCTTCGGGGCTCCCAAACGAATCACCTTGATTAAATGTACCAATAAACTAACAAGGCAATAAACCGCCGCGGCTATCGCCAGATATTGCATTATACTCATAATTACAAGTTTAGGTTTTGTTGATTTAGCCTATATTATTTATGCATCTATGACTTTGGCTATATAGCTCTTGGCCATTGGCTGTTGGCGAACACCTCGTAGCCAAAAGCTAATAGCTAAAAGCCGGTTATACGCAGCCTTCGGGTTTGGGAAGACCGGCCACACGGCAGGCGCCTCTCGCGGGACCCAGCGGGAACAGCTCGTAGATGTCCTTCAGTTTCAGATTGGCGGTCTTGCAGATGGTACGGACCATCGGGGCGATGCCTTTTTCCTCGTAGTTGGCACGGATGCAATCGACCACCTTCCAGTGATTCTCGGTCATCTCCGTGATACCGTCGGCCTTGGCGATTTCCGCAGCCAGTTCCTTGTTCCATTCTTCCGGATGGACCATGAAGCCGTCGCCGTCCATCTCGTAGGTTTTGTTATTGAATTCAATATTTGCCATAATGATGATTTTTTTAGAGGCGCAAAGATACAATTTTTTGTGAATGGTGAACAGTGAATAAGTGTGGGTGATGGTGATGACCAACCGCGTTAGCGGTTGCATGTCTGTAGCCCAAATAAAAAATAGTATGTCCACCATGCGCATATATAAGAAAAAAGTGTATTTTTGCCGCCGATTTAAAAATAGGTTAAAAAGATAAATTAAAAGCAGTTAGAAGTTATGTATTTGACAAACGACGTTAAGAAAGAAATTTTCACGAAGTACGGTAAAAACGAAAAGGACACCGGCTCCCCCGAAGCTCAAGTTGCCCTGTTTACACACCGCATCAAACATTTGACCGAGCATGTGAAAGAAAACCACAGCGACCGCGTGACCAAACGCGCCCTGATTACCCTGGTCGGTAAGCGCAAAAAAATGCTCGAGTACCTCAAACAACAAGACATTGAACGCTACAGAGCGTTAATCAAAGAATTAGGCTTAAGAAAATAATTTTTTACAGGCGATTTCAGTATTCAAAAAGGCAATTTTGATGAAAATTGCCTTTTTGAATATTTGTTATTGTCAAAACTCGTACATCTAAAAAAAAACATTATGAATTTAGGAGTAAGAACAACTTTCGATATCGGTGACGGTCGTATGGTTACGATTGAAACCGGCAAGCTGGCGAAGCAGGCCGACGGCGCTGCTGTCGTCACCATGGGCAACACCATGTTGCTCGCAACCGTGTGTTGCAAAAAAGAGGCCGTTGAAGGCACTGACTTCATGCCTCTCCAAGTTGAATATCAGGAAAAATACGGCGCTGTGGGTCGTTTCCCCGGCGGTTTCTTCAAACGCGAGGCACGCCCTTCCGAGTATGAGATCCTCATCGCCCGTCTGGTGGACCGCGCCATCCGTCCCCTCTTCCCCAAGAATTTCCACGCTGAAACTCAGGTCGTTGTGACGCTGATTTCCGGCGACAAGAACTTCCTGCCCGACTGCCTCGCCTGTCTCGCAGCTTCTTCCGCTATCGCCGTTTCCAACATCCCCTTCGAGTGCCCGATTTCCGAGGTGCGCGTGGGCCGCGTGGATGGACAGCTCGTGGTGAACCCCACTGTCGAGGATATGGAACGTTCCGACATCGACATGATCGTGGCCGCCTCCATGGACAACATCATGATGGTGGAAGGCGAGATGAATGAGATTTCCGAGGACGACATGGTCGCCGCCCTCAATTTCGCCAAGGAAGCCATCAAAGTGCAGTGCCAGGCGCAGTTGGATCTCGCCGCACAGGTGCCCACCGCCAACCCGAAACGCGAATACTGCCACGAGACCGACGACGAGGCCATCCGTGAGCGTATGAATACCGAACTTTACGACAAAG
>Ga0247608_10003190_pt1 | contig 19434 bp, 7 predicted proteins | sample 176DNAGHGlowgp2_FD_193490 | JGI IMG/M metagenome (GOLD analysis project Ga0247608, IMG submission 193490) | Sheep rumen microbial communities from Palmerston North, Manawatu-Wanganui, New Zealand - 1766 DNA GHGlow gp2 | ecosystem: Host-associated > Mammals > Digestive system > Stomach > Rumen ...
AGCTCCTCCGGGCGTTGACTGCTTTCCGGATACGGCTACTCTTAATGGCCACATAACATAGCCGTTTTTATAGCCTTTTTCTGTTGCGAATGCTACAAGTCTTTCATATATGGCGCTGTTTGAATAGTCATCAAGCGATTCGAGTACGGGAAGGAGCTCTTTTAATACCTTAAGGGAGCTTTCCTTGTCAGTCTTCATCTTTTTGTGGACATACATTTCCTTGTCAAATTCGGGAACGGCCTCAAAGAAATCGACCATTTCGCAGATATCGGGAAATACCTCGATACGGCTCTTTACCATGTCTGCTATCATCTTAAAGTCAAGATCCTTGCTTATGACCTTCTTTATCTCGGGGAATGCAAGAGCGTAATATCTCTCATCATCCATCTTTTTGATGTATTCTCCGTTCATCCACTTGAGCTTGCCGTAGTCGAATACCGCGGGGCTCTTGCTGATATTTGAATAATCGAATTTGTCTATAAGCTCCTGCAGGGTAAAGAACTCGGAATTATCCACAGGGCTCCATCCGAGGAGAGCGACAAAGTTTACAACCGCCTCGGGCAGGAATCCCTGCTCGATAAGGTCTTCAAAAGAAGAGTGGCCGCTTCTCTTCGAGAGCTTGTGATGATCCTCGTCAGTAATAAGAGGACAGTGGATATATTTCGGAATATCCCATCCGAAGGCTTCGTAAAGCCTGTTGTATTTAGGGGATGAGGAAAGATATTCGTTTCCTCTTACAACATGTGTGATTCCCATCAGATGGTCATCTATTACATTTGCGAAATTGTATGTGGGGAAGCCGTCCGACTTGATGAGTATCATGTCATCAAGTTCTTTGTTGTCTACCGAAATATCCCCGTAAAGCTCGTCATGGAATGTGGTCGTGCCCTCCTGAGGGTTGTTCTGGCGGATAACATAGGGCATACCTGATGCAAGATTTGCCTCTACCTCTTCCTTTGAAAGTGAAAGGCAGTGCTTGTCATATACGGATATTTCCTTGTCACCCTCCATATGCCTTAGGCCTTCGAGCCTTTCCTTGGTGCAGAAGCAGTAATATGCCTCTCCTTTTTCAACCAGTTTCTTTGCATATTCCATGTAAACGCCCGTCTTCATACGCTCACTCTGAACATAAGGGCCGCATCCGCCGTCCTTGTCAGGGCCCTCATCATGTTCCATGCCGACAAGCTTTAAGGTGTTGTAGATTATATCCACGGCACCCTCAACATATCTTCCCTGATCGGTATCTTCTATTCTTAAGATAAAATCTCCGCCCGCATGCTTTGCTATAAGGTATTCGTAAAGCGCAGTCCGCAGGTTCCCCACATGCATTCTTCCCGTAGGCGACGGGGCGTATCTTGTTCTTACTTTCATCTATAAAGTTCCTCCGTAAAAAATTAACATACTAAAGCCAAACCGGTCTTTGCTTGGCCATAGTATTTTATCCCATGTTGCCCCGTTCGTCAAGAACCAGATGGTATTAATTATTTTTTAAGTTGCTTTTTGAAGTGAAAAAAAGTATAATATGCCCGATTGTGCGCTTTTGCGCTGTTTAAGTATCAAGGGCAAAGGAATAAATGATGGATAACAAGGGAAAATTATACCGTCTTGGCGTCGACATAGGCTCTACAACGGTAAAAATTGCGATCATAAACGAAAAAAACGAAATGCTCTTTTCAGATTACAAGAGACATTTCGCAAACATTCAGGAGACTCTCACCGAGCTTCTTGAAGAAGGAAGGGATGCGTTAAAGGAAAAGGGCATCGAAGATGTGACTTTATCTCCCACCATTACAGGTTCCGGCGGTCTGACCCTTTCAAAGCATCTTCAGATCCCGTTTGTGCAGGAAGTGGTCGCTGTCGCAACCTCACTTAAGGACTTTGCGCCCCACTGCGATGTTGCCATAGAGCTTGGAGGCGAGGACGCAAAGATCATCTACTTCTCAAAAGGCGGCGGCATCGATCAGAGAATGAACGGCATTTGCGCCGGCGGAACAGGTTCTTTCATAGACCAGATGGCATCGCTTCTTCAGACGGATGCCGCGGGTCTGAATAAATATGCGGAAAACTATAAGGCCATATACCCCATTGCGGCAAGATGCGGTGTTTTTGCAAAGACAGACATCCAGCCCCTTATAAATGACGGTGCCACAAGGGAAGACCTTGCCGCTTCCATTTTCCAGGCAGTTGTAAACCAGACGATTTCAGGTCTTGCCTGCGGAAAGCCCATAAGGGGAAATATCGCGTTCCTCGGAGGACCTCTCCACTTCCTTCCCGAGCTTCGAAACGCATTCATAAGAACACTCAATCTTACAGGCGATGCCATTATAGCGCCCGAACATTCGCATCTTTTTGCGGCACTCGGTTCTGCCATGAACAGCGACTTATCATCCACCGTTTCTATGGATGAGCTTATCGAAAGACTGTCTCACGGCATCAAGATGGAATTTGAGATAAAGCGTCTTGAGCCTCTTTTCAAGGATCAGGACAGCTATGACCGTTTCCGCGCAAGGCATGAGAGCGCTACGGTCAAAAAGGAATATCTGGCAAACTACCACGGCAATGCCTACCTTGGAATAGACGCCGGTTCCACTACCACAAAGATCGCCCTTGTTTCCGAATCCGGAGATCTTTTATACAGCTTTTATTCGGGCAACAACGGAAACCCTCTTGCAACCGCTATCAGGGCATTCACAGAGCTTAAGGTCATTCTGCCCGAGGATGTGAAGATAGCATACTCCTGCTCCACAGGCTACGGCGAGGCGCTTTTAAAATCGGCTCTTATGCTTGATGAGGGCGAGGTGGAGACGGTTGCCCATTACTATGCCGCGGCATTCTTCCAGCCCGATGTCGACTGTATCCTTGATATCGGCGGTCAGGATATGAAATGCATAAAAATAAAGAACAAGACCGTAGACAGCGTGCAGCTCAACGAGGCGTGCTCTTCGGGGTGCGGTTCTTTCATAGAGACCTTTGCAAAATCACTCAACTATTCCATTCAGGATTTCGCAAAGGCGGCTTTGTTTGCAAAAAATCCCACCGACCTCGGAACAAGATGCACCGTTTTCATGAATTCGAATGTAAAACAGGCGCAGAAGGAAGGCGCGGATCCCGCGGATATCTCCGCAGGTCTTGCTTATTCCGTTATTAAAAACGCGCTGTTTAAGGTCATTAAGATTACAGACCCCAAGCAGCTCGGAGAACATGTAGTCGTACAGGGCGGTACGTTTTATAATGACGCGGTACTACGCGCATTCGAGCGTATTTCGGGCGTAAAAGCCATCCGTCCCGACATCGCAGGTATCATGGGCGCATTCGGCGCGGCACTTATCGCAAGGGAAAGGTGCGAGGGCAAGCCCACCACCATGCTCCCCATCGACCAGATCATTTCACTTAATTACACTACAAAGATGGCAAGATGCCACGGCTGCACCAACTCCTGCCGTCTTACCATCAACATATTTGACGGAAACAGACGTTTCGTTTCCGGAAACAGATGCGAAAAGGGTCTTGGAAAAGAAAAAGCCCAGGATCGGGTACCAAATCTTTTCGAATACAAGAACAACCGTATATTTGACTATGAGCCTTTGTCGGTTGATGCCGCTCCGAGAGGAGTTATCGGTATTCCCAGAGTTCTCAACCTTTATGAAAACTACCCCTTCTGGGCGGTATTTTTCAGGGAGCTGGGCTTCAGAGTAATACTCTCACCCTCTTCCACCAGAAAGATATACGAGCTCGGAATAGAATCCATCCCCAGCGAATCGGAGTGCTATCCGGCAAAGCTTGCCCACGGACATATAAGCTGGCTGATAAAGGAAGGCATAAAGACCATCTTCTATCCCTGCATTCCTTTTGAGCGAAACGAGACCCCTGATGCAAACAACCACTTCAACTGCCCCATCGTCACATCTTATGCCGAAAACATAAAAAACAATGTGGAAGAGCTTGAATCCGAGCATATCAGATTCCTGAATCCCTTTATGGCCTTCACAAACGAAAAGATCCTTACAGACAGACTGGTCTCTGTGTTTGCCAAGGAATACGGCATAAAAGCGGAGGAGACAAAGACCGCAGCCCACCTTGCATGGAATGAGCTTTTAAAGGCCAAGCGCGATATTGAAAGAAAGGGCGAGGAAGTCCTTAAATATATGGAGGCAACCGGCACAAGAGGTATCGTGCTTGCGGGCCGACCTTACCATGTCGATCCCGAGATCAACCACGGTATCCCCGAACTCATCACCTCCTACGGCTTTGCAGTTCTTACGGAGGATTCCGTATCGCACCTTGGACAGGTGGAACGTCCCCTTATAGTCATGGATCAGTGGATGTACCATTCACGTCTCTACCGCGCAGCAAACTTTGTAAAGACAAGGGACGATCTCGACCTTATCCAGCTGAATTCATTCGGATGCGGACTTGACGCCGTAACGACGGATGCAGTGGACGATATACTCAGCAATTCGGGAAAGATCTATACGGTACTTAAGATCGATGAGGTAAATAACCTCGGTGCCGCAAGGATAAGAGTGCGCTCACTCATCGCCGCTTTAAGAATAAGAGAACGCACCAACTGCGGAGAACGCACACTTGTCTCATCCGCATACAACCGCGTATACTTCACAAAGGAAATGAAGAAGGAAGGCTACACCATCCTTGTTCCTCAGATGACTCCCATCCATTTCGAGCTTGTCGAAGCGGCAATGAGAGCCAGCGGCTACAATGTCGTAATGATGCAGGAATCCCGTTCTTCTGTCGATGTGGGCCTTAGATATGTAAACAACGACGCATGCTATCCTTCCATGATAGTTGTCGGGCAGATCATGCAGGCTCTTTTGTCGGGTGAATATGACCTTAACAAGACAGCCGTTATCATGACACAGACAGGCGGCGGCTGCAGAGCAAGCAACTATATCGGCTTTATCAGAAGAGCCCTCAACAAGGCGGGAATGGGACAGATCCCCGTAATATCCTTAAACTTCTCCGGACTTGAATCAAACCCCGGCTTTAAGTACACTCTTCCGGCTCTCACAAGGGCCGTACAGGCAGTCTTTTACGGAGATATCTTCATGAGGGTGCTCTACCGCACAAGGCCTTATGAAGCAGTTCCGGGAAGCGCGGATGCCCTTCACGAAAAGTGGAAAAAGATATGCATTGAATCGCTTAAGAAGCATCCGGGAATAATCGAGTTCAAGAAAAATGTAAAAGGCATCATCCGCGATTTCGACAACCTGATGCTGCTTGACGTCAAAAAGCCGAGAGTCGGTATCGTCGGAGAGATACTTGTTAAATTCCTGCCCTCCGCAAACAACTATCTTGTAGAGTTGCTTGAAAGGGAAGGCGCCGAGGCCGTTGTGCCCGATCTGATAGACTTCTTCCTTTACAGCTTTTACAATGCAAACTTCAAGCACGAAAACCTCGGCACGAAGTCATCCACCGCAAGACTTTGCAATTTTGCCATAAGACTTATCGAGATCCTCAGAAAGACAGCCAAGAAGGAATTTGCCGCAAGCAAGCACTTCGATCCTCCTACAGAGATAGCGCACATCGCGGAAATGGCAAAGAATTATGTATCACTTGGTAACCAGACAGGTGAAGGATGGTTCCTTACCGGAGAGATGCTCGAGCTTATAAACGGCGGTGTAAACAACATCGTCTGCACGCAGCCCTTCGGATGTCTTCCAAACCACATAGTGGGCAAGGGAGTCATAAAGAGTCTCCGCGCAGCATATCCTCTTTCAAACATCGTGGCCGTGGATTATGACCCGGGCGCGAGCGAGGTAAACCAGCTTAACCGTATCAAGCTTATGCTTGCAACCGCAAACAAAAATCTGAAAAAAGAAGGGTAATGATCATGGGCCGCAGGCAATGCCTGCGGCTTTTTGCACAAATTGACATACCGCATAAGCCCAAATGCAACAAATGCAATCTTGATATTTTATTTTTCGTATTATAAAATAGATTCAGATGCTATCGGTAGGTGCACATTTTGCTATCTGCCGAACAAACAAAACACCGAAAGGAGCAAAAAATTGAGAAGCAAAAAAACACTATCAACCGTTTCGGCTATGCTGATGGCTGCTTCGCTCGCATTTACCGGATGCGCAAGCTCGTCAAGCAAACCAAGCGAGACAAAGGAAAGCAGTACAGCTAAGGAAAGCAGCACTGCAGAGCCTGAAGGTTCATCTGCACCCGCAGAAACCACAGAGGCACAGACAGAGGCTCCCGAAACAGAGCCCGAAGAGACAAAAGATCCCAACAACTTTATAAAGCTTGCACTTAACGTTTACTACAACGATGAGGATCATGGCTATTATTCAAATGAATCGGGCGATGTGATCACCGTTACCGATGAGGGCCAGTACACTGTTACATTTGACTGCTCAAAGGATCTTTCCGACGAAGCAAAGGCTGCGGGAGTTTCAACTCTCACAAACCTTACCGCGATCTACATCATTGATATGGGTGCGGGCGAAGGCGAACAGTCACCTCTTAAAGAGGCAAAGATCATGTATGACGAGGTAGTCGTTGACGGAACCTCTCTTACAGTAACTCTTGAAGAGCCCAAAAATGCATTCAAGTCATCGGGCGTATTTGACACGAATGATCCCATCAACGGCTGGGAAGGCTCTTATGTGGCAGAAGTTGACGAAGACACTTCAAGACATGTCGTAAACTTCAATTCGGTAAAAGATCCAACCACCATCAGCGTAAAATTCACTCTTTCCGACATGAAGTGGGAAGTGACCGAAACAGATCCCGGAAAGCATGTTGAGACAGACAACCCTTATATAAACAATGCAAAATTCTCCGATATGGATTTTTCCGGCATGACCGCTCTTGAACTTTCCAAGTATCTCGGAAACGGTATCAACCTCGGAAATACCATGGAAGCCTGCAACACCTCATACGGAAAATCCCTTAATGTAAATGTTTATGAGCAGGCATGGGGTCAGCCCGTTACCACCGAAGACATGATCATAGGTATGAAGAACTGCGGTTTCGACACCATCAGAATCCCCGTTGCATGGACCAACATGATGGACTATGCAAATGATGATTACACCATTAATACTGCTCTGCTTGACCGAATCCAGCAGCTCGTTGACTGGGCCATAAATGCCGAAATGTTCGTCATCGTAAATGACCACTGGGATTCAGGCTGGTGGGACAAGTTCGGAAATGAAGCCGAAAGAGAACAGGCTTGGAAGATCTATGAAGCTATCTGGGATCAGGTAGGAAACAGATTCAAGGATTATTCCGACATGCTCATTTTCGAATCCGCAAACGAAGAGCTCGGAACCTGGGGCAATCAGGGTCTTTCCTCATCTGAGAATTACGATCTTACAAACCAGATCAACCAGAAGTTCGTTGATATCATCCGTTCACAGGGCGGAAACAACGCAAACCGTTTCCTCCTCATCGCCGGATATAACACAAATATCGACAAGACTGTAAGCAGCAGCTTTGTAATGCCTACAGACAGCGCAACCTCAAAGCTTTTCACATCCGTACACTTCTACAGCCCTGTTGCATACTGCCTTGACAAGAACAATTACACCATGGAAATGGTAGAAGGTCTTAAGTGGGGCCTTAAGGAAGAATATGATGCAATGGAAGAAGAGCTTGCAAAGCTTAAGGTCCTTACAGACGCAGGCTACGGTGTCATCATCGGCGAATACGGCGCTCTTCCGGCTTATATCGGCAACAAATCCATAGAGCTTCCCTGCACGATGGAATACACAAATTACTTCCTTGACATCTGCGATCTTTCAAATTATGTGCCCGTGCTCTGGTCAACAGGCGCATTTGACAGAACCACTCTTATGATGCTCTCCATGGAGCAGACAGAGATGTACACCTCAAGATGCTATGCCGAGGAAACGGCAAAGGGCGATTCCTACAAGAGCGAAGTTGAAAAGCACATGAAGGAAGCCAAGGAAGCCGCTCCCGATCACTGGGAAGGTCAGGAAAGTTATGATCCCGGAACACCTGTCAGCTGGATCATGTGGAACGGCGGCGCAGGACAGTACTCTGTAGGAGACAAGTTCAACACCGCGGATGCAACAGTCGGCATCAAGGCACACAATGTAGTCGTTGACGGCGCAGGCGAATATGAAGTATCGATGGATTTTGCAAACGGAAACGACGGAATCACCTTCACAGCTCTTGCAATAGCAGATGGCGAACTCCTCTACCCCGGATGCATCATCAACATCAAGGAGATAACTCTTGACGGCAACCCTATTGAGATCGGCAAGTACTACACCTGCTCTGATGACAAGAAGTGCACAAGAGTAAACCTTTACAACGGCTGGGTAAGCGAAAGCGATCTCGCCCGCCAGATTGAAAAAGGCAAGCACAACTTCAGAACCGTAGACGGCGACCTTACAGGCATCACCGCTACTCCTATCGACCCTACGGTGCTTACAGGATTTAAGAACATAACGATCAAGTACGAGCTTATCGTACCTGAGGTTACGGAGTAAAAAAAAGGGCATGTCTGCCCTGAAACTGACTCATAAAAAAGTATCCCCCTGCCGGTTTTCCGGCAGGGGGATACTTCTAAAGATAACCGAGCCTGACATACATATCCCCTCGGGAGCAGAGAATGGGTTATGCTCCCGAGGGGATATGTATGTCAGGCCCTATTTATGTTTTTGCCCGTATATTATTCTTACTGCCTGTGGATTCCTACAGCTTTCTGGGCAGTAACTATTTTGTTTTTCTTACTGCCTGTGGGTTCCTACAGCTTTATAGGCAGTAATTATTTTGTTTTTCTTACTGCCTGCGGGCTCCTACAGCTTTACAGGCAGTAACAGTGTTTTTACCTAGGGAGTCAGAGGGTCGCAACACAGCAAAATCAAGGAAATCAATTTTTCCACTGTTTTTTATCCTACTTCAAATAATTCATCAATTCCTCATAAGTGTATATATTCTTATCATCATAGATGCTTACCCGTTTTTCCTCCGGAACATTCTTCTCTACAATACTTTTATACTCTGTTTCTGTCACGTTTTTTCCGTTAACACTGAAAGTACTGTTTCCGTCTGTATATGAATATTCTATGCTTATGTCATAGAGGATTTCAATCTCTCCGTTTTTTATTCTTGCTATTGTTTCATGATAGATGCCTTGCCTTCCACCTGTCGTATAAACAACACCGGTGTCAGGAATATAATATAAAGAGCCTCCCTCAAAATAAAGCCCTGTTTCATCAGCTTTACCTTTTTTCACATCATAATAATATACGCGATCCGGCCCCATTGTCATATTGGTGTTTAATGCAATTTCCGGAATTCCGTCATTGTCAAAATCCACAACATGATATCCTTCACCATATTGTTTTTCAAATGTGAACTCATATTTATTCGTAGATAACAGTTCCTGATAAGCCTTCTTCCATTCTGTATCAGATATAGATGTCTGAGTAGTATCTGATCCTCCTATCTGTTTTTTCAGGTAATCTATTGCTTCTTGCACTGTTTTTGCGGTGGATTCAGCACTTACTTCATAAAAATCACCAGCGTTGTAATTTAACAATATGAAATGATCTATTCCATCACGATATATTTTTGTTTGGCTTTCATACTCTGTCTGGCTGATTACATTACTTTCTCCGGAATAATATTCTTTTGTTGGAGGAAACGCTCCAATATAACAGTGATGCAATATCTTAAAACTGCCTACTCCATTTTCATCAATATTGAAAACTTCATAACAATGCGAAGCATCCTCAGTACAATAAATAGAGTACATATACATATTGGGCTGATTCTTCATTTTGAAGAACGAATAACATATAGCGCTCCCTGTAAATTCCTCATCAAAACTGTCGTCAGAATATACCAATACAGCTTGGCCCGATTTATATGTATAGATGTTTAATATTGCAATCGGAAAAATTTCATTTCCATTATATTTTAGATAAATAAGTTCAGGTACATCATCTCCGTTTATATCTTCTATACTAACCCCCCTTGGCATTTGGCCTTTTTCATACATCCAATCATAGGAGTTTATCAAATTCTTATCCTTAGTCAAAATATCCAGATAAGCTTTATAAGCTTCAATTTTCGCTGGTTTTTCTGCAGCATTTACTGTAACAGTAGTGATATAGTCTTGATAAGATACCATAATCGTATTTGTTGCATCAGAAAGGTCAAGCGGTGACACAGAAAAGCCATCAAGATCTTCCGTATGTCCGTCAGAGTATGTTCCTACTACCTTAAAATCAGCTGCCGAAAGAGTATCACCTATAAAATATTCTCCATTCACTGAAGCAGATATTTCTGTAAGAATAATTGCCGATGTTGTTTCGGGCGAAGCACTGGGTTCTTCTGTTTCTTCTAATGCGGTATTTTTTTCTACCAAAGTTTCTTCTTTGTATCCGGTTGAACTTATTTCCTTGTTTTCATTAGAAAGACTTGTAGAATCCGTTTTTGTCGCAGATGAACCGCATCCTATTAATAACAGGCTAGTCAGCAAAGATAATGCGGTAATAGTAATCTTTTTATTTCTCATTTATTTTTTTCCTCTCAAAAAGCATTATTCGTGATTGCCTGCGCTAAGACTTTATCTTATCTCAGATAACAGGTCCGGCTGATAGGCTATTATTCTACGAATCATTTCATATTGATTCGATCTGTTGCTTGGAATCAAGATGTCCCCATTATCTGAACGGAAAATACCATCTTCATTATAGTAATACTGAGTCTCCTGGCTGTAATATGTGCCTTGATCCGTTCCTATCGTATAACTAATGTATACAGAACGTGAGTTTTCGTCGATTCGATACTTCAATCTTTCAGGCGGAGTAGCTTCACAAGCATTTCCTGATGGATCAATAATCAGTAATTGAGCTTTTCCTGTCCCTCCGGCTTTTAATGAATAGAAATTAACAAAATAAGCAGGATCATTATAAGTGTCATATAACCAGCAGTCCCCATCAAGAAGGATTTTTTTCAAAGATAAATAAGCAGTGGTATCAAATCTTGTTATCATGGCAGCTGTTTCTGCACGTGTAAGAAATCCTTTGGGATTAAGATCACTTCCCTGCCCGATAATATTTCTTTGATAAGCCCACTCTATAAATGGCTTAGCGTAGTCAGATACCTTCCCTGCATCTGCTTTAGTCTTGAAACTGACATTTGTAGCTTTGTCAATCTCTAACCCTTTGTAATCCGCATATCCCTTAAGTATCTTTACAAAATCCTGCCGAATAATACAGTCATTTGTTCCGAAAAAACCTGTATTATAACCACCAATGATTTTGTTTTCCTTGGCCCATGCTACAGCCTTTGAATACCATTTTCCAGTCGGCACATCGGGAAAAACTTTTCCACTATTCTTTGGTTCAGGCTCACCGGCCATTCTCCAAAAAACTGTCACAACCATTGCTCTTGTTATGTTATCATTAGGCGCAAAGGTTATGTTGTCATATCCGGTCATTATCTTTTTGTAACTTACATATTCAACATAACTTGTATACCAGCTATCCAAGCGCACATCCTTATATGGAACATATGGTCCACTTGCATATGTTCTACAGATACACACCAGCATCAATGAAATCATTACAATAGTAATTAAAAAAAAACGTAAAACTATATTGCATTTTCGTTTCATTTTTACCCTCGTAATATATATACGTATCGCCCACTTTTAATATATTTCTACCCTCTTGGGTATGCTAAGGTATTTGAGCCAACATCACTTTATAGGTTAACGATATAATGTAAAATTACCATACACGCTTTCATATTTCTTATATTCATTCATACCACTTTTTGATAAATCTACTATTTCCGGCGAGCTAAAAACTCTTTCTGAAAAGTCATAAATGTCGCACTTATTTGATCCAAGATGAAACTGCAGGTCATCTTCCACCTTATTATAAACAAATGTTACGTTTAATTTTTCATCATAGTACCTTTCGCCATTCTCATAAAGTTCAACATATTTTTTATTATTTTTACTAAGATTCGGATCGATGTTTTTATATAAATCTGCTGCCTTCTCTGTGGTATAGAGATATCCTTCGTATAAACTATTTAGAATTATAATCTTACCTGAAACCGGATCATTCTCCATATAAGCGGTTTCCGTTATTTCTGTTTCTGATTCTTGTATCTCCGTCGCTTGTTCAGTAGCATCTGCTGTAGTCTCGGACAGTGTGACCGATGACTCATCTGCTACAACATCGGTCTGGGCGATAGATGCCTCTTTTACGGCCACATCAGTCGACGTAACAGATGCATCTTTTGTGCTGTCACCCGAACTTCCCGAACAACCAACGAGCGCAAAACAAAGAGCTAGCGATAAAATTCTTTTTATTCTCATTTTTATTTCTCCTAAACAACAATTTGAACAAAGTTCTAGTTATCTATATATTTTTGAGTTTTTTTAACGTAATTAAAGATTGCAGAACAGCTCTTCTCTTCTGTTAAAATATGCACGATTAGCTGCATAATACCCAATATAATAGGCCAGTGAAAACAAAACATTAAACGCCGTATTTTCAGTTGCAATGCCGAGCTTACTCGCATAACTTCCTAGCATGATATATGCCAAAACAACCATTATTCCTTGTGCTATTATTAAGCTTAGATATACTTTGGGACCGGCTTGCTTAAATCCTATAAGATTTACTCCTGCTACAATGGCCCAGATTCCAAGTGCTAAAGCAAACAAACCAAAAAACACCAAAAAGCCTCTTATATCACTACTATCATCAGAATATCCAAAGTAGCTAAACTGTTTATACACCTCCGAAAGGGCATTATAGTATTTGAAATAACTATATGCCATATAGAATAACATGAGTGCCATCATCCATATTCCAAAATATACCAATAAATTATACCATTTCATTGGGTATGGCATGCTCCCATTTGGATAGTGTGTATATTGCGGATATTGTGCATACGGCTGTGTATTACCGGGATTCTGAGCCTGCCCGTAAGCTTGTTGCTGCTGTCCATATTGAGCATATCCATAGTTACCGGGTTCCGGCGATTGATACGACAGTTTTATCTTTTCTTCCTGTTGCTTTGCACCACGTTTTATGTTACAGCCTCTGCAGAATTCATCGCTCGATTCATTTCTGGTGTTACATCTTGAACATGTCCATGAAGAATAATCTTTTTCTTCATATTTTTCTCCGCAAGCACCGCAAAAAGCATATCCGCCGGTAATGACATTTCCACACCTTTTACATTTCCATTCCTTTGGCGCAAGCATGTTTTTCTGCCCACATTTTTGGCAAAATTTATCTTTTCCTGCATTCGGATGGCCACATTTACCGCATACCCACATAGGCAACTCTGATTGATTATTGGATTCTTGGATCTCAAACATATATCTCCCCCTCTCTTTCAAATAAATATTTTAATTTTTCAAGCAAATGTAAAACCTGACACACAACACCTCTATTTGATCCTGTCACAGTAGCGATATTGGGCCTCATAGTTTTCTGAGACAATAAAGTAGATTATTGCTTCGTAGGTGTAATAACCTGTTATTGAATCTTTGTTTATTCCTTTTCCATAATCATATCCCTGCGACCAATCGCCCGGACTGATAGCTACAAACCCTGTCTTATCAGCAGGCATAGTTTCTTCATGTATCTTTTCCCCATAGGAAGGCCTTGCGCCATAAGCCGAATAATTACCATTAAGGCTGAAACTTCTGTAGCATCTACTGTAATTTGTTGCATCTTGTGTAAGGTATGAACGAACATAATAGCTTACAAGCACTTGCTTGCTCTCGATCTTCCTAACCTCAATGCCACCACTTGTTTCAGCCGAGACCGCATTTGTACTCCACTCCGACCATTCACCCCAGCCATTTTCTGTCCAGTGTGCATACAATGTCAGATTCGATGTTATGCTTACGGCTGTCGTAGATTTGACTTTTTTTCCACCGTTTGCGGCCGTATACCACCCATCAAATGTGTAATAATCTCTGGTGCAAGTAGGAAGCTTTCCAAATGTACCTCCATATGTCACTTGAATGCTTGCAGGCGTACTTCCGCCGTTTCCATCAAATGTGACCGTATAGATATTGGCAGTATAAGCAAAAGTTACAGTCTTATTGCTGTTCCACTTTATTTTTTGTGCCGCCGGTGCGGTATAACCGGTATAAGTATTGGGTGAAATAGTCTTTGATGTGCCATATTTTTCTGTCAGTGTATAGGTTCCCAATGCCGTACCATTGTCTGCTTGTTCAACTATTGTCACCGTGTATAAATTTGTGCTGTAAGTAAAAGTAATGGTTTTATTACCATCCCAGGTTACTTTTTGAGCCGCCGGTGCAGTATACCCCGTATATTTTTGAGGTGAAACTGTCTTTGTGGTTCCATATTTTTCTGTCAGAGTGTAATTTCCCAAAGCCTTACCATTATCACCTTTTTCGGTAACTGTAACCGTATATGAATTGATCTTGTATGTAAAGGTGATTGTTTTATTATTATCCCATGTAACCTTTTGTGCCGCGGGTGCAGTATAACCTGCATGGTCTTTTGGTGAAACGCTTACTGAAGTTCCATATTCCTTTACAATGGTATAGTTTCCAAGTTCGGCACCATCATCACCTTTTTCAAGGACTGTAACCGTAATAGCATTTTTACTCCAATGCGCATATACACTCACATCACTGCTGCCAATCTTAGTATCCTTCGTCACCTGATTTCCACCGCTTGCAGATGTGTACCAACCCGCAAATGCGTATCCTGCTCTGCTTGCAACAGGCAATTCACCATATGCTGAACCAAATGTAAGCTTTCTGCTTCCTTCGGACACAGTTCCTCCATTTGCATCAAACTTAAGGTTATAGGATCTAAGCCCCCAATGCGCATATAAAACCTGATTTGAGGTTATGTTTACTTTGGTGTCCTTGATAATTCTTTCACCGCCGGTCTCGGCCGTATACCATCCCTTAAAATCAAATCCGTTTCTCTCTGCCGTAGGAAGATCACCATATGTAAGGCCAAATGCCACATTTTTGCTTGTAAAAGAAATGTTGCCGCCCTTTCCGTCGAATTCAACAACATACTGACTATTGGACCATCTTGCATATAGCGTGTGTTCTGAGGCATTTGTCACCTGGCTTGTACTTGTAATTAACGAGCCACCATCTTTATCGCTATACCATCCACCGAAATAATAGCCATTTCTTTTTGCTTCAGGCAAAACAGCATAGGTTCCGCCATATACAACTGTTATTTCAGAAGGAGAAACCTCCCCTCCCAATGCATCAAGCTTAACCTTGACTTCCTGTGCGCCCTTGCTGATAAGAATAGTTATCACCGTATCAGGCGTTTGCTCTGTTCCTGCCGCAGGATTTTGGCTGATAACAATATCTTTCTTTACTTCATCGCTGTAGCTTTCCGTCTCTTTGACCTTAAAGCCCTGCTTTTCAAGTATGCTAATAGCTTCGGTACTGGGTTTACCAACTACGTTTTCCACCTTTACGGTAGATACTTTTGAAGCTACAGTTATCGTTACTTCCGTTCCCCTGACCACAAGTTCATCAGGCTTTAGGCTCTGCTCAAGAACTGTGCCTTCTTCTACATCACTGCTTTCTCTATATTCTTTCTTTATTCCGAGTGCCTTATCTCCAAGAATACTTTCAGCTTCGCTTTCCTGCTTACCCACAACGTTTGGCATTGCAAACGGTTTAGGGCCGAGTGAAATGACTATGTCTATTACAGTTCCTTCCTCCACCTCTGTGCCGGCATCTATGCTCTGCGAAATAACAAGGCCTTCCGAGACATTATCGTCATAGCTTTCTGATATATTAGGTTCACCTAAACCTGACATTTCAAGCTTTTCAAGTGCTACATTCTTTTCGTCCCAGATGACATAAGGCACTGTCGCCTTTCCGTCTACAACATCTATGATCTCCCCGCTACCACTGCTGACAGTCAATGCCACAATAGAATTTATATTAACATACAAACCGGCAGAAGGATTCTGGAACACTATTTTTCCCGCTTCCACATATTTAGATTCAATATTTCCCGTTGCCTGAGCTACCAGCTTTGCTTCTTCAATAAGCTTTAATGCCTCGTTATTGGTAAGGCCCTCCACATCCGGCACTTCTACCATGTTTTCGGGCATAACAATTTCATTGCTGTAGTTTGATGTGAATTTTATGGCTCCGGTCGCAAGTAATACTCCAAATGCCAATAATATGAGCAATAATGAACCGATCCCAATTTTAAGCCACAACGGCCACGTATAAAGATCAAGTTTCTTTATTTTGCCATATCTTCTTTTTGCCGGCGGATCTGCTTCAAGTTCTGAAATAAATGTATCGATATCCGGTGTTCTGTCCTCCACCCGGACATTCATTCCGTTTAGAATCGCAACTTCTCGCGCCCTGCTAAGATCCTTTACGTATTTGTGTGGTGGCTCCAATATATCTTTATTCTGGTTTTCATACTTCGCTCTTCTTTCCATGGCATCGGGCGGCGTATGACCCGTTATCATTTTATACATTGTCGCAGCCAATGAATAGACATCCGTATGTGTTCCTTGATCTCCCCTGCTTCGATACTGCTCTTCTGCAGAGTACCCGGGCTTTATCATTACTGTAAGGCTTCGGCTATGCGTAGTAGTGGCAAATCTTGATGCGCCGAAATCGATAAGTTTAAACTCACCTTTTTTTGTCACGAAAATATTATCAGGTGCTATGTCCCTATGTAATATTCCCTCATTATGCACCTTGCCGAGGGATTTCATGACCGGCATCATAAGGGCAACCGCATCATCTTCAGGGATAGTACCTTTTTCTTTGAGATAATCACTCAAAGTCATTCCTTCTAGGTATTCCATGATGATGTAGGCAGTTCCGTTTTCCTCAAAACTGTCAAATATTTTGACTATTCCATCTTCATTTTTAAACTTCGCCAGCTTCTTAGCTTCTTCATTGAACTTATGCATGCCTGCATAGAATTGTTCATTTCTGTCGCCGCTGAACACAGTGACCGTAGATTGCCCGGGTGCTCGTGTCGAGAATTCTCCCGGCATATACTCTTTAATGGCTACCTTCTGTTCAAGTTTTCCGTCCCACGCCAGATATGTTACGCCAAAGCCACCTGATCCAAGTGCTTTTCCTATAATATATCTGTTGTGAAAGATCGTTCCCGGCTGAAGATATATGGGCTCGGCCGGCGCCGAATCGATCATATATCCACAATGTGGGCAAATATTATACTCTTCCGTCAGGATCTCCATACACCCTGGGCAACGCAGTCTTATCATGTGTTCTCCTTTTTTAAATTGCATTTATCATCAATACTTTGGTATAGCAAATGTCATCAGCTCTAAAACATGCTCATCAGGCAATTCAACGCCATGTCCGGAATTAACCGTATAGCAATGATATACCACGGTCAGTTCAGATGTGTCTGCTGACAATCCTCCAATCGTGTATGTCGTTGATGCTGACTGACTTCTTGGGCTATAGGAAGTGCTGCTCCATGTACCCGCGCCAACAACCGGAATATCTGCCGTTCCGTATCCATTACAGCTGGAATTAAAATCATACCCGTAACCTGTATGACCATGATTAAGAATCAATTCTGTGGTTACTTTGACCTGAATACTATCAGCTCTTCTTGTATTGTAAACAGGTTCAAATGTCACCTTGCAAGTCATATAATCATTGCCTTCGGCCCAAGGAAATGCCCTTGTAACAACTGTTGCTCCTGGGTTAGCGGGTGCGTATGAGAAGGTAATAGTTTTATTTGAATCCCATTTTACTGTTTGTGCCGACGGCGTAGTATAACCTGTATAACTCCTTGGCGATATGCTCTTTGTAGTACCAGACAGTTCCGCTAAAGAATACGTTCCAAGTATTGTTCCGTTACTTGATTTTTCTGTAACTGTTATGGTATAAGTCGGAATCGATTCATATGTAAATGTCACTGTTTTGTTATCATCCCATGTTACAAATTGAGCTGTAGGGGCATTATATCCAGTATAACTTCTAGGCGAAATATAATCTGTTGTTCCATATTTCTTTGTTATCGTGTAATCGCCAAGGTATGTACCATTACTTGCCTTTTCCACTACCTTTACCGTATATGAATTAAGCGTATACACAAATGATACGGTCTTCTCGACATCAAAATATACTTGTCTGCAGTCAGGCGCGGTATAGCCGGTGTGCCCTTGAGGATAAACAAGTTGTTCCGTTCCTTGACGACCCTCGATGTCATAATTACCTAATATCTTCCCTTCTTCAGTAACCTCCTCAATGTGTATGGTAATATAAGGCCACGACCAATGTGCATAAAGTGTTACATCAGCAGCGCCCATCTTGGTACCCTTTGTAACCTGACTTCCACCCGTTTTCTCTGTAAACCAACCGACAAATGTAGATACATTTCGTTTAGGCTCTGGCAATGTACCATAAGCATTTCCGTATGTAACACTTCTGCTGCTTTCCGAAACACTACCACCATTTGCATCAAATGTAAGTGTATATGTATTTATGTTCCAATGTGCATAAAGCGTTATATTACCGGTCACAGTATTGGTCTTGCTCACTTTGCTTCCACCACTTGCCGCAGTATACCAGCCACTGAATGTATAACCCTCTCTTGTTGCAGAAGGCAATTTACCCACCGCATTTCCATACTGAACATCAATACTGCTCTTTGATGCGGTTCCACCGTTTCCGTCAAAGATGACCCTATAGGTATTGATCGTCCAATGTGCATATACCGTTGTATTACTTTTGGCAGCTGTTTTCTCCGTAACGTTTGTTCCGCCTGTTGCCGCAGTATACCAGCCACCAAATGTATAACCCTCTCTTGTTGCGGAAGGCAATTTTCCATATGCATCATTATAAGAAACTGTAATTGATGTTTTTGATGCAGTTCCACCGTTACCATCAAATTTAATCGTCAGCTTTCCTGCTGTCCAATGGGCATATAAAGTATGTCCGTCTGTACGGTTTACTACGTCCGAAGGATTTACCTGCGTTCCACCTGAAGCCGCAGTAAACCATCCGTCAAAACCATATCCGTCCCTTGTAGGCATTGGTAATTCGCCATATTTTTCAGAATATATGACATTTTTTGTCTTTGTGGCAACTGAACCACCATTGGCATCAAACAAAACAGCTACTGAACCTCCGACCCAGTGTGCATACAGTGTTTGATCTGATGTAATGCTTACCTTGGTATCCTTGCTTATTCTGTTTCCTCCGGTAGCAGCAGTATACCAGCCATCAAATGTATATCCTTTTCTTTCTGCCACAGGCAATTCCCCGTATGCACTGCCAAATGCCACTTTCTTACTTGAGGCGGATACATTACCTCCATTTCCGTCAAATTTAATATTGTACTGGATGTTGGACCATCTTGCATACAAGGTATGCTCTGACACATCAGCAACCTTAGTCTCACTTGTTACAACCGATCCACC
>Ga0247608_10003194_pt1 | contig 19424 bp, 22 predicted proteins | sample 176DNAGHGlowgp2_FD_193490 | JGI IMG/M metagenome (GOLD analysis project Ga0247608, IMG submission 193490) | Sheep rumen microbial communities from Palmerston North, Manawatu-Wanganui, New Zealand - 1766 DNA GHGlow gp2 | ecosystem: Host-associated > Mammals > Digestive system > Stomach > Rumen ...
AACAAATACTAACTATCTATCCACTCTAGCAATGCTTTATGAAGAGATTTGAGACATAGCAAATGCAAAAAAGAATTACTATACAATACTTGAATTCGAACCAAATAATGATAAAGCAAAGAAAAAATTAAGACAATTTACAGAATAGTATCAAAATAATTAAAAAAATCCTCATGAATAATACTTCATGGGGATTTTTGGTAAAAAAACAAATTTTGTAAACGTGCTCCACTTTTAAGGGGAGTTGCCGAAGCTTGTTCCGCTAGCGGAGGCTGAGGGATTTAAAATATAACCCTTCTGTCTTGACAGACATCTTCCCTTAAAAGGGACGAACAATAGACTACAGCAACTTATCAGCTGCTTCAGCCAACGCTGAACGCACAGACTTCTGCATCTCAATATGAGCGAAGAAGTTCTGCCCACGGAAACGATCAATCAAATGTGAAAGTCCATTGGTCTCCTTGGTAAGGAACTGGACATCAATTTGATTAATATCTCCTGTGAAGACAATCTTCGTACCTTCTCCGGCACGAGAGACAATGGTCTTTACTTCGTTCGGAGTAAGGTTCTGAGCCTCGTCCACGAGGATGAAAGCATGATGGAAAGTATCGCCGCGAATCATAGACAAAGGAAGGAGCTCGATTCCATGTTCATCCATCCAACCCTGAACGGCTGATTCATTGAGTTTTTCTTCCGATTCCTTATTCTCTTTCGATTCTTGTTTACCTTTCGACTTTTTCTTCTTTCCCACTGAATTCTGCATGATGAATCGGCAATTAGAACGTACTGGCGCTAAGTAAGGGTTGTATTTTTCTTCCAAAGTTCCAGGGAGAAAACCCATAGTCTTATCACTCAGCTCAATAGCCGGTCTTGCAACAAGAATTCTACTGTACTCTTCCGTTTGAGAAAGAGCACAAGCAATAGCAAGAAGCGTTTTACCAGAACCAGCAGAGCCAATTAGAGCAATAGATGTTAAAGATGGGTCCATAAGGATATTCACCGCGAAATCCTGTTCAAGATTTTTCGATTTAATCCCCGTTTTCCCAATTTCAACCCTCTTAATAAGGTCGAAATCCTTTCCTTGCCACCTGTAGATGTGATCCTGCCCGTCGCTACAACCTTTTACCATCACTGGCTGATTAAGGTAAAATTCAAGGTCAGCAGTACCTTTTTTGCTTTTGGGCAAATTCAAGTCCTCAGGGTCAATCTCCTTAATCTTCTCATTGAGCACATCAGGATTTTTGACCATATCGTAGATGTAATCTTCTGCATTGATTCCCAGTACCGTAGCTTTGATAAGAACGTTATTATCCTTTGTCACGACAGTAACATTAGCTCCGTTCTCTTTCAGCATATAGGCAATGGCAATAATACGATGGTCAGCACAGTCATCCAGGAAGTCATTTTTCATAGCCTCCGGATAACCTTTAAAGGAATGAAAACTCAAAGTTCCCTTACCTTTACCAAGGGAGATAGGCTTTAACCCATCTGGGCTCTTACCATCCAAGATAAGCCCCTTCAAGGTTCTAGAAGCCTGACGTGCACTCACGCTTCGAAAATCGTTAGCGTTTTTTATGCGGTCAAGTTCCTCCATGACCGGCATACAAACCACAACGTCATGCTCTTGAAAATTAAAAATAGCATTAGGGTCGTGGATTAGGACACATGTGTCCAGGACAAATGTCCTTTTTTTACTGGGTTTTGGCATAATGTTAAAAAATTTGGTTTATTATTTTGTTTATTGTCCAATTTACGGCTGGAGAAACCTGCAGGATTAAATTTTCCTCCTTTCTACCTGCTTTTTATTTTGTTTAATTTATATTTTATAACACCGATATTATATAAATAATCATAAAAGTCAACTATTTTCATCACGACAATATTGAATTTTTCAAATTTAATTATACATTAAATATAGTTTTATCCTTTTACCAATAATAACATGACAATTTCTCTTGTTTATATGGTGGCGTGAATGTCTTCACGTTTTGGAGGAAGAATTAAACAATTTGCAAAAGTCTGACCAAACGACACGACTTTAATAGAATACTCGCTAAGTCAGGCTTTACCTGCATGATTTGACCAAATAGTTTTCATAGTCTGAAACATGACCCAGTGACCATTCAAAGAAATGTTTGGAGACGAATATAAATGAATACCTGTAAAATACGCAAAACAAACTTTCGACTCAGAAACTCGTGATAGACCATGGGGAACTGTAGATGCCGTTTGTAGTGCTTTGGACTGCATTGACTGACCTTTCGTAGTTTGTAATGGAGACGACATTTATGGAAAAAATTCTTTTAAAATCCTATATGACCATTTGAAAAATAATCCTGATGAACTTTGTACGTTAGGTTATATTCTATGAAATGTAATCCCAGAAAAATGAAGTACAAATAGATGAATATTTACAGTAGAAAACTGATATGTAAAGAATATCAACGAAACAATTTGAATCGAAAAAGATAAGCTATCTGATTTTTGATTAACTTTGGATGATTTATGTAGTATGAATATCTTCGGATTGAACAGACAGACTTTGGAAAGTCTAAACGAAATTTTGACTAACTTCAAAAAAGAACATGAGTGAGATAGAAGAGTTGAATGCTATTTACCTATAGAACTGACTAATATCATCAAAAACGAGTGAGTAAATATGAGAATTTATTCTACGCCTGACCAGTGGTTTGGAGTAACTAATCCAGATGATGAAGCTATCGTAAAAAAGCAGATTGAAGAATATGAAAAATTATAATTTCAAAAAAGGTGGTAGGAAAAACCTCCTACTCACCTACGATGTTAATTTCCCAATGTGGTCCGTCATATTCAGTGAACAGCGTAGAAATACGGATTTGCTTTAGATTATTTTTGAACTTTACCACTAAATTATTGTCATCAGTAGTAATCTCAAAGAAACTCTTGTAATCCTTATCACTATTCTCCTCATTAATTGAAATGCTGTCAGCATCAAGGATAGCAACGGACTTATCCTCCTTAACGAGAACCTCTGGAGAATAGATGTCACAGTCTACCCAGACATTGCGTTCTCTGTCATCGACATTTGTTTTGAAATTTAGAATTGTTTCCATAATTAATCGCTCTTTTAAGTTTGACTTTTTGTTTATTAGTTATATTATATCAATTGGTTATAAAATTTCAATATTATTTAATCTTATCAGATTTCTTAGCATAAGGACAAGTGGCTGAAACTTTATATCATTTTCCCATTAGGTAAGTTATCGCTTTTTCTACCAATTCACTACCAATCCCCTGTCATCTAAGACTATCATCCACAAACGTGCGAGAGATATTGTATATCTTTTCATCTACCTTCTCAAAATCGATCTCCGCTAAAATATTTCAGTTTTCGTCTGGTAAGTAAATTCTATTTTCTTCCGTGATGTAATTTCTATTCATTAGAAAATTTTGAAAATAAATCTGAATTAACTATCAGCTTTCATTCTATTGAAAGTAAATCATCACACGACTATGAAAATAAACATTAATACTAATAAAACTCCAGCTGTCATTCACATTCAAAAGAATGAATTTCAAGTAAGTGCTCGTCTCATTCAATCTACTCAATATGCCAATGGATCAAATCTTGCTACTCGCTGTAACCATGTAGCTGCTGTATCGAGTGGATACATTGATCCTGATAACATCATTAGAGGCATGATTAAAAAGTTATTCACTAACTGGAATCACTGAAAATCTGGAATTAAAGAAGCGATTATAATTCATAATGCTGAGAAAAGAATTGAAACTCAAATCATGAATAGAATTGCTACAATTAATCATCACATTCATGGGAAATCAATTAATCAAAACAATAACATGATAACAAGCAATATTAATCATTGTACAAATCATGTAGTCGCTCATCAGAGAGTTCTTCATATCATTATGTAAATTCTCCTATTCGGAGAAACCAAGTATTCTTTAATAAATCAGAATTCTTTATCTCGGATAATATCAATTCATGAAGCGATAGATCACATCATGGTATTGATTGCTATAATTCCTGCTGCCAAAAATCACATATAATTATCCTGTCCTGCTGCTTCAAATATTCCTGAAAATCAAGCAGATAAAGCAAAAAGCATAATTAAAGGCTGACAGATTGTTCAGATAAATCTAGCTTTTTGTCTAAAGAATCTTTTAATCTGTCTCCATCGTAATATATATACTACTCTCAAATTTTTCATATTTGATGATAACAACTAAATATTTTTTTATTTCCCTCTTTTTAAAGAGGGGGGACCGCTTGCGGTGGGAGATTTTAAAATCCTCAGTCGCTACGCGCCAGCTCCTTTAAAAAGGAGCAAAATATTTCAACCTAACCTCTCCTTTTTACCTGTACTCTCGCTCTAATTCCCTCAGTCTCTGAAACTAATTCTTCACGGATATCTCTTCATGTGAGTTCTAGGAACACGTCATCTAAAGTCTGCTTTTTAGTCTGTTTCTTAAGTTCATCTATTGTTCAAATTGCTTGAATCTCTCCATGGTCGATTATCGCTATTCTATCCGCAACTTTTTCCACTTCATCCATATAATGAGTAGTAATAAATATCGTCAGTCATTGTTCTTCATTAAGCTTTTTGAGATAATCCCAAATATGAGTTCTACTCTGCGGATCAAGTCAAACCGTTGGCTCATCCAAGAAAAGAATTTTTGGATGATGTAAAAGTCATCTCGCCACTTCTAACCTCCTTTTCATTCATCACGAATACTGTTTCACTACTTTATCCTTAAACTCTCGCAATTCTACAAATCTCATCAGATGTTCTATTTCTGAATCGATTTGTCATTTTGGAACTCAGTAAAGCATCGCATGAAAGTACATATTCTCCCACCCAGTCAATTCATCATCCAAACTAGATTCCTGAAAAACTATTCAGAATGTATTTCTGACTGCATGTTGATTACTCAAGTCGTTTCAATCTACTTTCACATTTCATGAAGTTTTATCAATCATCGTAGTGAGAATTTTGATAGTTGTGGACTTCCCTGCTCCGTTTGGTCCAAGAAATCCAAAAATTTCTCCTCTTTTAACATCAAAAGTGATTCATTTCACAGCCTCAAAATCTCCATATTTTTTAGTCAAATTTTTAATTTCGATAATATTATCTGTCTTTGTTGGCATAATCGTAATTCGATATAAATAAGCAAATATTAAGTCAAATTAACTTAAAAATTTCGATAATTTTTTCAAGTAAGAATATTTTACAAATTGGGATTACTTGATTTCAAATATAAGATTGATATAATTGATTCGTTGGGTTTTACTTATAATAAATAAGTAAATGAAAAAAAATCTGACTACAATATTAGTGTGACTATATATATTTTGATGAAGTTTAACTTTTGCGTTCAATCCATTCTTTTGGGATAGCCAATTAAATATTCCATGGATATACAATCCAATTTCTGGATTCTATGAACAAAAAAGCGAAGAAGAAATAGCAAAAGAAATTATCGAAAATATGGATTATTACTCTGATGATTCTTTCCAAAAATTTCTAGATGATAGCCACTGACTTTCAACAAATTATAATGCCCCAGATATTGTAAGAATCAATTCAGATTTCACTTCCAATAAATCTTCAAACTTTATGTTACGCCAAAAGGTTGCAGAAATGTTTGAATGAATGGCTCGAGCTTTTTCAAAAGCATTCGACTTCAAAGCTAAACTAACTATAAATTCCGCATGGAGATCTCAAGCATATCAACGCCAATTACTCAGCAATTGTTCAGCATGACGCTGTGCAAAACCATGAACTAGCGAACATGAAGCATGATTAGCTTTGGATTTATGAGTGAATTGATGAAATATAAAAGCTTGAAGTGGTAAATATTATCAATGGCTCGTAGATAATGCACATAAATATGGATTCCATAATTCATATCAAAAATGAATTGATATCGATGGGAAAATAGTTGAACCTCGACATTGGAGATATGTATGAGTCGATTTAGCTACTTATCTACACAACACTAATCAAACATTAGCTGAATATTTCTACAAAAATATCGAGCCAAAAGAACAAAATAATTCAGACTTTTAATTCTTATAATATAGTTATGAAAAAGAAACATGATGATCAAGATGTAAAAGATCTAGAACAAATGCTTGAAGATGTAAAATCTGAAAAAGATAATGAAGATATGATTGCACAGCTCCAAGCAGAGATTAAAAAACTACAAACACAATTAGCCGAAAAAGATGAAATTGTGAAAAATGCTCAATTAGCATATCTTCGTGCTAAAAATGATATGGAAATGATTCAACGCCAATCAGCAATGAAAGCTGAATCTATGCATCAAGATTTGTTAGTTAAAATCGTGAAAAAGCTTTTGCCTTTCGTAGAAGATTTACGTAAATCAATAGAAACACTTTCAGATGAAGATAAAAATTCTGCGATGTGAAAATGAGTTCAAATGGTACACGATAGATTTATCAAAGCTTTAGCTGATTTTAGTGTATTCCCTATACCATCATTACATGAAGCTCCAGATACATTATTACATGAACCTATCTGAATACAACCAACTGATGATAAAAAATTAAAGTGAAAAATAATTCAGGTTTTTGAACAAGGTTTTTATTATCAAAAAGAAAACTGAGATAAAGTGACGATTTTCCCAAGTAAAGTGGTAATATGACAATAATAATTTTATAGCAACATATCCAACATATGTTATTAAAATATATATGAATATATCTACTCATTATCAACATAGTCACTTTTATTATTCGATGAATAGATAAACGAAAATCCATTAAGCATAAACGAAGAATTAGTGAAAGAGAATTGCTAATTTTTTCTGCAATGTGATGATTCATATGAGCTATTGCATGAATGACAGTTCGACATCACAAAACTATCAAATGAAAATTTTTGTGGAAATTCTGGTTGATAGTTCTCGCTTGGATAGTTGCATTATGTCTGATTTATTATTTTCTGTATCGATAGAAAAACTCACTAAAAATATCAAGAAAATTTATCGAAAAATTTTGCTTTTTTCGATATTTTATGTATAATCAGGCACCATAATTTATATTTTTACTACAAAAAATGACAAAACTTAACAAGATACATAATATCAATATCAAAAATCCAATTAAAGAAAATAATAATTTTGATACAGGGAATATAATTAATGAAATATAAGATACTTTAAGCAATAAGAATGATGAAGAAAAAATTGAAATCGCAAAACAAATCATTGAGAAATGCAGAGACCCTCTTGACCGCATGAATGATGAAGAAAAAACTGAAATCGCAAAAAAACTGATTCAATAAAGAATCAGTTTTTTTAATTTTTAAATAACTTTATTCATCAGAAACAATCTTCTCTTGTATCTCTTGATTCTCTCTTTTATCTTCAACTACTTCATCGATATTCTCAATTACTTCTTCATTTTCAATATCTCCCTCACCGTCAACATTTTCTTCCATTTCAACTACATCATTTTCCAAATTCTCAGCATCAGCTTCATTATTTTCTCCATTTTTCATTTCACTCCACTCAGAGGAAATCTGATCAATTCCATTCATAAGCGAATCTACAGCTTGTTCAAATTCAACATCCTTTTTCACTTCTTCAGTCTTTACTTTATTTCTACTAGGTAACCAATCTTCATCTGGGATATGAAAACATCATACCAGACACAGGCTAGCTGCTCATAGACAAAAAAGTCAGATTTTTTTGAAGGATTTATTTATCATATTGATAAAACAAATTAAAATAAACCCTACTTATGACTAAGTAGGGCAAATATCTATTTAACTATGCATCAATTACATCATTTTTAGCCTTAGTCTTGATAGTTATTACTTGTTTTCAGTTATAATAACCACAAACTGGACAAACTCTATGTGTAAGCATATTAGCTCCACATTGAGGACATTTTGTAGTTTGATATTTATTAGTCAACTTTTTTAAGTTGATTGTCTTCCAAGTAGAATGTCTTCTATGTTTTCTCGCTTGGGAGATTTTATTTCTTGGACCGATAGTCATGACAATAAGAAATTAATAAGATAAAACACAAATATTATTCAGCTTTTTCTTCTTTTTTAGCTGTAGCTTTTTTAGCTGCAGGTTTTTTCTCAGCTGTTTCTTTTTTTGGAGCAGCTGCTTTCTTAGCAGGAGCACTCTTTTCTACTTTTGAAGCCTCTTCTTTTGTCTCTGCTTTTTCTTCAACTTTAGGAGATGCCTTTTTAGCAGGAGCTTTTTTCTCTGTTTTTACTTCAGTTTCAGGAGCTACATAAACAACAGTTTTAAGATAAGTTCTTCCATCAAATCTTTTAAATCTTTTTGGTTTGAACATAACTATTCCATCAGTTGCAGCATGAATAGAAAAATCTGAAGCTAAGTATGTATTAGCTCCACATTCATATTTAGAACCATTTTGTCTAACGATAATATTTCATGCAACAGCTTTCTGTCCTCCGAAGAGTTTAATTCCACGATATTTTGGTTGTGAATCCCTAAGGTTTTTTGCCGCACCGGCTGCCTTTTTGTGTGCCATATTTATGGATAAATAAAAATAAAGATAAGGTCTGAATCTCGTCTTTAGTTTGGTTGACAGCCCAAAGAAAAGCTAATTCCGACAAAGGTTTTCCCAAGCTGCTCTTCGCAGATAGTACTAAGTTAACTTATAACAAAATGAACCTAGTTTTCAAGTGAAATTTATAAACTTTTGATTTCTGTACGAGCTTTTGAAATTTCCCACATTTTTTCTAAGTATTCACAAATATTTCTAATCTGATTAACTATTCATTCTTCTCACTTTTTAAAATATTTAGCTTCTAATGTATGAAACACCCCTGCAAGACTATTATAATCTAAATTTACTACATTATTTACCAAATCTTTTAATTCTTCATTTATAATATCATTTCATGCCAAATTTTCATGAATTTCTTTACATAATTGTGAACATCTATATCATCGAAATGTTAACAGTTTCCTTCATCTTTCTCTATCTTTTTCCGCATCTACATAAAACTTATCACTAAATAGCTTGAAGATATCATTCTGATATGGCAAAAATTTTTCTGTACAAAGTTTATCCCAATCTCTTCAATATCACTCCACATAGTTTTTGTGTACTGCCATTTTAGTTAATAATATCATCTAAAACGTTGAAAAACTTTTGAATATCTTCCTCCGTATTATACAAATAAGTACTAACTCTAGCACTTCATCATACATCTAGTGATTTATGTAATGGATACGCACAATGTCATCACGTACGAATACATATATTATTTTCCGCAAAAATATCTCAAACCTTATTAAAATTATTTTCATCATTTGGAATAAATGAGAACGTTCAAATACGATTGTTTGGATTTAAACTTCATAACAAAGTTACCCTATCCTTCCTCTTTTCAAATCATTCACATAAAATCTTAATCAAACTTTTTTCATGTTCTCGGATTCTCACCATTCATCATAATTGTGCTATCGTCTCCAACGCTTTTAAAAGACTGACTGCCCCAACTATATTTGGAGTACCAGCTTCTCGCTTATCTGCATTACTCTGTAATGAAAAACCTTCCACACTAACATCCTTCACAGTTCATCATCAAAGAATCAAAGGATTGAGTTCTTTTATCTGATCACGTTTCAGATACATCATTCATAATCAAGTTTGAGCCATCATTTTATGTCACGTCATTATTAATGCATCACATTGAATTTTTTCTACATCTACTGGCATATGGGGAACTGATTGAGATCCATCCACAATAAAAAATATTTTATCTCAAACTATTTCTCTAATTTTTTCTACCTCCATTATTTGTCATGTAACATTTGATACATGAGAAAAAGATACGACTTTCACTTTTTTATTCATTTTTTTTTCAAAGTCTTTCAAATCGATTCCATAATCTGAAGTCTCTTTAATAAACTCTATATCAAATCAGAATAATTTCGATAAAGTTTTCCATGGCAAAATATTTGAATGATGTTCTCGAATTCAAAGCAAAACCTTATCTCATTTTCAAAGTTTTCAACTATTTACTAAAGCTTGGGCTAACAGATTCACACAATAAGTAGAATTGTACGAATAAATTATTTCACTAGGTTTACAATTAATTAATTTTGCTAACGCACATTTAGATTCATAATACAGTTCTTCAGACTTTTCTGACAATGGATATAACCCACGATGAATATTAGCATAATCATTTTTCAGAAAATCTGAAACTCCATCAATAACCGCCTTTGGTTTTTGAGTAGATGCTGCATTATCTAGGTAAACTATTTCTGAATGTTTATCAAAAATTGGAAAAAATCTTTTCCACTGATTATCCTTTTTTCAAATCAATTTTATCATTACCTTTGAGTTAAGTTATAGTAAGTAGTTGTGTTTGAATCTTTTGTTAAATAATATGAATTTTTACTAATACGAACTGTTCACTCAACCAAAGCTCAATTTGTAAGTATAAATGAGATACTTCCGATAGGATCACCACTTTCTATATCATATAATGTTCCATACCATACAAAACTATTTGCTCATACATTATATGAATCAGTATTAGCTTTCTTTATTCTATATCTTTCTCCCAAAACTTCAACATAACCATCAGTAAATGCTGAATTATTTAATGCCAATATATCCACATAAACTTTTGCTGTAATTTTTCATTCCTCACTAGTCTCCTGAGTTTCATCTAATGTTTTTACTATTTCATCTGAAAGCTGACTAGAATTTAGATTATTATACATAGTTAACCTAACCTTTAATCTATACAAATAAATTGCCACTTCATATCTAGCAATATCTGCAGTAAATGTCACCGTATCTTGAGCTCAAATTAATCAGATTTCTATAGCTCTTTTGTAATATGCTGTCCACCGCGGATTAAGAGATTCATCCAACGTACTACCATCAAACAATCTAATCAACATAGCCACAAATTCTGCCTTACTTACTACCTTATCTGGAGAAAATTTATCATTAGATCATGCCATAATTCAATACTGACACACTCTAGTAATAGAATCTTTAAATTCTGAATCAGCTGAGACATCGCTAAATTCACAATTTCCAAAATTCTTAACCTCCGTCAAATTCGTAGCTATCGCAAATTTATCCAACATTTTTGCGACCTGTGCACGAGTAATTGTTTGGTATGGCATAAATGATTCTGTAGTATTATATGAAGTCATTCACATATCATACATCCAATTAATAGCCTCTATAAACTCAGGACTATCAGTTAAAGCCTCATTTCATGCTATTATATCTAAGCTTACTGAGCTTCCAGATTCTGAACTTCCACTTCCTGCAATAATTCAATTAGAATCAGGATTAGTTGTATCTATTTCTTGAGCAGTCTCTCATCAATGTTTAGCAGTCTCTCATCGCTTAGCTTTCAACTCCTCTAATTGACTTGCGAACGCTTCTGTATCTCAAACCAAATCATTTAAACGGAGTAAATATATCTTGTACAATTCTTCATCAAGAACCATATTTTTAAATCTAAATATAAGCAATGAAGCTTCCCATCTAGAAACAGGCTGATCAAATTTAGCCAAATTAATCTCATTAGTTAATCATATTGTCATACCCTTTATATAATACTCAATCCATCGAGGTTGTCCAGATTCATCAGACATTTTTCATTCAAATATTCTCAAAAGCACAGCCAAAAGCTGACCTTTTGTCAAAGGATCACGAGGCATAAACTGCTGAGTTTGATCGTTTCATCTAAATATTCATCGTTTACATGCATTATAAATATGTTCTGCCAATGTAGGATCAAACATATTTGTATCTACGAAACTACAATTAAATCACTTATCATCTTTTTCAAATCAAAGTTCACTATAAAGCTGACCAATCATCTTTGCTGATTCCTCTCTAGTTAAATTATCATAAGGACGAAAATCTTCTGCTACATCATATTTTGTTAATCAATTTTTATACATTCGATACAGTGCTTTATCAAATTCATCTCATGAAAGTAATTCAACCTCAACATTTTCTCATAGCACACGTAAAGTTCATGTATCAGCTGTTGCTCATGTTTCTACAGCTCATGTTTCAGTTTCAACAACCGCTCAAGAAATAGCTTCAACTCATGTTCAGACATTAACAGAATCTGTTCATTTTCACTCATTAGATCATGTATTATCTTGAGAGCTTCAAGTACTAATCAATCATAGATTTAAATCAGAATTTAATCATGTTAAATAATCATTCACATTATCTAGTGTTATTTGAGTATTCCCCGACATAAGGTAAACCTCGTTATTCCTTTCATCTATTTGCAAATCATACTCTGCAAAAGCTATTTTTCAAAATATTACAGCTCACAACACCAATACTCACAATAATGCTAAAGATTTTTTCATCACTCAAAAAAATAACAAATAAAAACTTCACAGCAAAGGATAGGAAAATTATCTACATTTTCAAATAATTTTTCAGATTTTAGACTTTAAATATTGCTTTTCATAACATCAATCTGAAGATTTATATTGACTAATAAAAATAACAGTTTTAAATAATAAAAACATTGTTTTTCATAATAAAAAAAATACACTGATAAAAACATAAACAAACACAAAAATACAAACGAAAAAAAATATAAAATATATGAGAAAAAAAAGTAACAATTTATTAACAGGAATTGTAACGATATTACCAATCATATTATTTATCGTTATAATCGTTTGGTTATGCGACCTAATTCTAGGTTGGGTTGGACACATAACTTCCCTATTCCCACAATCCATGTGGGATGCATTGCAACTTCCACCAATCATAGTGAACGCCCTAGGCTTCATTATCTTAAGTGTAATTGTTTGGTGTATTGGATGGATAATGAATCAGCAGAGAATTAGTAAAAAATTGAAAAATTGGTTTAATCCAGTAATTTCAAAAATTCCTCTTCTAAATACATTATCTAAAATCACAAACCAAGTAACAAACACCCTTAAAGATACCAATTCTTTTAAGGAAGTTGTACTTGTCAGATTCCCATCAGACCAATGCTGGTCTGTTGGATTCATTACTGGAGAAAATCCTGAAATATTTGAAGGAATAGAAGAGAATTTAGTATCTATCTTCATTCCAACCACTCCAAACCCAACGAATGGATTTCTTATATTAAGAAATTCAAATGACTTAAAAAGAACTAACGTTCCTGTTGCTACAGCCATTTCCTTCATTATTTCTATGGGAACAGCTTGGGCAACTAACGAAGTCATCAAACAAACCAAAGAGTCTTCTCCGTCTCCAGAGTAAGACTCTTTTTTTCAAAAAAACAGCCAGAGTTACACCTCCAGCTGTATAAGATAATAGAATCACCTTTACGGCATCATAATTTGAAAGTTTTTCATTTCTCTAGCCTTGATACCACGTGAAACCATCCCTGGTGATGAATAATGATCCATCGCTAGGGAGCATGTCTGATTCCAAAGGTCACACTCAGTAGGACAAAGTGTCAGAACAAAAAGAAGGTCATCCTTTTTGTTGTACTTTTTTAAGTACTCCCTGAGAAATTGTTCTTGCTCTTTTGAGTCTGTTACAACTTCGAAGAGTTCAAGCATGTTTCTTTGGATATCAATTACTTTCTTTTGGGTAAAGACCAGCTTTTTCATTTTGGCCAACGCTTCAAATTGATAAGCACTATCGCCATACCTGTATATTTCATTCCAGTCGGCGAAAGTTTTGGCATTAGCTACCATTCTCTCGAAGAGTGAACCTCCCCTTTTTGATGGAGTCTCATACATTCGGAGAAGTTTACGGAAATAAGGACTTGTTCTCATAAGCACTTTTTTTTTATTTATTTTTTATTATATTCATTACACACACCATATGTGTACAAATACTATAAATATTTAAACTATAAAGTCAATAAATAATCATTTATCATTAATAGTAAACATGCTAATCGCAGTAGATAAACCTAAATGAATCAGTAGTTTCGATGTAATTCGTGTCCTAAAAAGACAATTACAAGAAAAAAAAATCTGACATAGTGGAACGTTAGATCCTATGGCAACAGGACTAATGTTGATATGAACATGAGATGACACGAAAAAATTAAACGATCTAATCTGACTGGATAAAAGTTACGAAACTATAATTGATTTTTCCAAAAAATCAGATACTCGAGATATGTGATATCGAGATTATTATGAAGAAATAAATGTAAAATGAAAAGATATTCCATTAGAAGATATCAAATCAAAACTAGATTCTATCATTCCAGAATATGAGTTACCACTTACGCCGTTTAGTGCAAAGAAAAAAGACTGAAAAAAACTTTATGATTTAGCTAGAAGATGAGAACAAATAATTGAGAATAGAATAATGAAAACGTATGGATATGAAGTTTTAGATTATAACTTTCCTGAGTTAAAATTGAGATTAGATGTTGGTTCATGAACATATATTAGATCAATTTGACACCGATTATGAGAAGAATTTTGACTATGATGAATTCTCACAATGCTTAGGAGAATCAGAATTTGAGATTATAAATTAGATGAAATAAATTTAGATAAAAGCTGAACTTTTTTTAGAAAGGAGTGAGATGATATAAGTTTCAAATATTGAATTATTATATAAAAGGAATTTCCAAGACAATTATTTTGTTGTATTTTATTTATTTTTTTAATTTATCTTGATTTTATGATATAAATACCTAATATTCACCAGTGCCGCAAGGTTTAAGTGTTCGTACGTTGACGTGGTTTTACGTTTGTTTGTAACTGTTGTCAACTTGCTTTGACTGTAATTTTACAAGATAAAGTTGACCCAGGATTGAGTTATTACTCATAATCTATAGACACTTACAGGCAAACAAAAATGGGCCGCCCTAGCTATTTCTCGGCGACCCTTTTTTCGTATTAAAAATATACGAATCGATAAGGCTTGACATTTTCATAAAAAATAATATAATTACGAAACATTAACAAATAAAAAAAATAATAATTAAAATAAAATACTATGAACATTTTTGTAACAAAAGTATGCAACAACAATTGTCCTTATTGTTTTGCACAAGAATTTATGAAAGAAAGGACAGAGCTATCGGAAGAAAATGCCTTAAAATTCATCGAGTTTCTTAAGAGAAATAAAAAAGAAATCAGAAGACCACTCCCAGAATTAAACATCATGGGAGGAGAACCATTCCTCTACAAAAATCTAGGGTGGTTCATCAAAAAAATTAGAAATAGAAAAGAACCTCTCGTTGGCATTTTCACAATCTTCACAGGCGGAATTTTTCCGACAGAAAATCTGAATCTATTGGATGGTATCAAGGGTATAGGAATATGTTTAAATCTGAACGAGAGGAAAACATACGCCTCAGAATCTGCATACAATCAAGTGATTCAAAACTTAAAAACGATGATTGACAAAAAGTATTTGTCAGTAGGTCTAGGATACAATATCGCATCACTAGACTTTAACGGCGATGAAATCATCGACACCGCCAAAAAATTTGGGATCAATCACCTCAGAATTGCAATTGCAAATCCCGTATATGGCAGTAAAAATCCTAGTGTCGTACAACCCAAAGACTACCATCTGCTAGCTCCAAAAGTATTCAAATTTATCAAAAAATGTCATGCAAATGGCATCATCGTAAATTTGGATTGCAGAATTCCCTTATGCTTCTTCACCGAGAAACAAATAGGCTGGTTTTTCTTGCACAACCAACGTATCTCAAGAGGAATACAATCATGTGCTTGTGGAGGTGGTCCATTGTGTGTCTCTCCTGAATTACAGGTCAGCAAATGTACTGTTTTTCACGAAACCACTCTTCATTTGGATTACTTCAGCTCAGTTTATGACATAAACGGTTGGGTACTGAATGAAATTGACCACAAATTCGGCACACCAGATTTATATCCAAAATGTACTACTTGCCCTCATAGGACAAGATGTAGTGGTGGCTGTCCAGCCTGGAAAAAAGGTTTCTTGGATAATCCTAACGAATATGATCAACTCAATGAATGGGTAGATCTACTCAACGGAAACTTACATCTGTATCAGCTGTACACCGAAAAAAACAACAATGCTCTACACAATGAGTTCATCCAAAACGGAGCTAAAATCTCCAAAAAATTTGAGAGCCTAACCAGAAAAAAAGAGCCTGAAATGCTATATCGTATGTATTTGTACCACAAAATGACCGGCAACTCAAAACAAAGCCGGAAATACTTACGAAAAGCTATCCATTACGGCTTAGATGAAGAAACAATAGCCAACTTTAACAACTCAGGGGACGAATAAGTCCCCTTTTCTATATATTTAAATTATCAATAATCGTTGACTAAAGGATGAAAATCAATAATTAGTCCTATATTATTTATCCTCTTATAAGCCATGCAACAAGTATTATTTATTGGATGAGGGAATGCTTATCCTACACGTGAAACATTTATTGAGGAACTGAAAAAGCGAGACTATAATCCTTTTGAAATCAAAAAGAAATGGAAAAATAATTTATGAAAGAATCTATGAGAAAATTATCAAGTAGCCATCTTGGATATGCCAAATAAAAATATAGCATTATACAAAGAATGGAAAATCATGTTCGAAAAAGCTTTTCCACACTTAAATTGAGATCAGATTATTATTGCCCATTCACTATGAACTATATTTATACTAAAATATTTAGCAGAAAACTGATTTCCAAAGAGGATTAAACAATTACACTTAGTATCCGCTTTGATCGATGATAAAAAAATGCCACCAGAGGAAGCCTATTTAGGAGACTTTTCTTTTGATATCCAAAAAATTCCAGGAATTCAAAATGTTTGTGATAAAATATTTTTGTACCATTCAAAAGATGATTTTTGTGTTCCTTTTAGTCAATGAGAAAGGTTGCACGAATTTTTGCCAAGTGCAAAATTTGAAGTTTTTGAGGATAGGGGTCATATGAATATGGAAGAATTCCCAGAGATAATTCAAAATATTAAATTCAACTAGTATTTCTTAAGTTATACTTGACAAATTTAAACGTATACTTATACATAAGATTATAAACAAAAACTTAGTTATTATGGTCAATTTTGATAAGTTAGAATATTTATGGCTTGCTCCAGATGGCGAAGTAATTTACTGCAACCACGAGGGAATCAAAGCTAGAGAAATCCTTGAAGAAAAGTATGGGATAGATGGTATTTGTATGGACACAACAAAGACTCTCCTTAATTACGGATGGATGTGCTATCGTCACGATTTAGACTTAGGTAGAGGTTGGATGATTCACAAAAGGCGTAAGCCTATCCATCGTTTTTCATCTTACGGAACAATCCCAACTCAAGCTCAAAAAGATAAGATTCTAGAGCTCTTTGGAATGGAGTTTAAAGACACTTGGGTTGTTTGGAATGCTGTAGGTATTTAATACTGGTCCAGTAAACTTATTTAGTTTACTGGACTTTTAAAAATTAAAATCTTAATTGAATATAATATGAAAATTTATACACATGTTGTATTACAATTATTAGTAGTATTAATATGCTGTTCCAAATTAAGTCAAAACCAGAAGATTTCATTGTAGAAGAAGTTTTGTGAGAATGAGTCCCATCATGAAAATGAGATTTCTTATACGTTTTTTTTGAAAAAGAAAATCTAACTACGATGGATATTGTGGATGCTCTGACTAAGAATTTTCATCTACAACGTGATGAATTGGGTATTGCATGACTCAAAGATAAAGCATGAACCACTAGGCAATGGATTTCCATTTCACAGCGTTCTTTAAATAAAATATGATGAGAAGAATTATTTGTTCAAACTCTATGAAAAAAAGTCAGAATTTTAGAAAAATCTTATAATGATTTTTGACTAAAGGTAGCTAGTAATCGGTGAAATAGATTTAAAATTCGTTTACGTGCAAAACAAAATATTTCGAAAGAAATAAAAAATCAGATTGAAAATAATGTAGAAAGAATAATTGAGAAATGATTTCCAAATTGTTTTGGTATGCAGAGATTTGGGAAATGAAAGAAAAATTTTTATGAAGCAAAAGATCGTTTGAAACAGTTGGCTAAAGAATTTAATGAAAAATGAAAATTAAAAGAGGCTGATTTGCCTTATCATTTGAGGTTTCTCTTACAGGCTTATCCGAGTATGTATTTTAATGAGTATGTGCTAAATCGCTGGGAGAAATGACTATTTCTGTTACAGTGAGATATTTTGGTGGATAGATTTAATTCAAATTGAGTGAAAACTGCGGTTTATGATTCTCAGAGAATTTATCCATTTGATTACCAAAAATTAAAAAAAGAAAAATCAGACTTGAATTTTTTTGAACCTGAACCTCACCCTAACCCTCTCCTAATAGGAGAAGGAATCCCGACTAGTTGGGAGGGAGAGGTTAATGCACAAGATTTTTACCCCGTTAGCGGGGCTTCGGCTAAAGCCTCAGAATGACAGTTTGATGTTGAACAATATGATGAGAATAAACGATTCCCAACTTGACCAATGTTGTGATGGAATTTATTATTACCATTTGAGTGAACCAAAGCACGTGTTCGTGATAATCAATTATTAGAATTAGCTGAATTTGATGAATGAATGCAACAAGTTTGTAAAATCTATAATTTGTGGTGAGTGAGAAGAGTGCTGTTTATCAAAGTCCCAGATTTGAAATTTGAATTGGATAATGATGATATCAAATTGCAGTTCTTTTTACCTACTGGAAGTTTTGCCACAACATTAGTATCGTTTATTTTACAGTGAATTGACCACTTAACTTTGAAAGATAATTCTCTACTAATTCCAAGAATTTCTTGATAAATAAATTTTCAGATTTTTTATTTATAATTCAATAATATGAAATTCCCTATCCCGAATCAATATATATAGTGAAATAGATACCCCTAAATGATTAATTATTTTTGTGCATTGATTAACAAGTAGTCAGGATGAAGAAATGTTCATACAATGAGAAAAAATTTTTAATAAAAACTGATTTTCCACGTTAAGATTTAATCTTTATGGAGATTGACCCGAAGAGAGAAAATTAAATAATGTCTCTCTACAAGACAATATAGATGATGTAAATTCTGTCTTAAAATTCTGTCTTAAAATTCTGAAAAGAACTGTGATATAAATCAATATTTTTGGCATAACATAGTTATGGATGAATTGCTAATTTATATGCAGATTTGTTTAATGTAACATGATTATTAATGCGAGATTCATCTATATGATGAAAATGATTATTAGATGATATTTATGAGAATTGAAATGGATGACATTATATCAATTGGTGAGACGGATATAAACACCATATAAGCAAAAAATTATATAAGGATTTCCAGATTCCATCAGAAAAATTTTTAGAAAAGATATCTGAAATAAATATTCCGATAAAGATAATTTGAGCCGAAGATTGACTTGCTGAAGTTGCTAAAAAATACTATGA
>Ga0247608_10003196_pt1 | contig 19421 bp, 17 predicted proteins | sample 176DNAGHGlowgp2_FD_193490 | JGI IMG/M metagenome (GOLD analysis project Ga0247608, IMG submission 193490) | Sheep rumen microbial communities from Palmerston North, Manawatu-Wanganui, New Zealand - 1766 DNA GHGlow gp2 | ecosystem: Host-associated > Mammals > Digestive system > Stomach > Rumen ...
ATAAATCCGACATTCGCAAACATGATCCCGAATTCAGCAGCGCCTTTCTGCTTTCCTGATAGTCCCAGCAGTATACCTGTGATTTTAGCCAGAACAAAGAGCACTATATAACTTGAAAAAGACACTGCAAGAAGTATCAAAAGCTCTTTCCCTTCAGGGAGCTTTTCTGCGTTTGCGACTGACGAAAGAATTGTGCAGGGTATTGAAATATATAGAATAATCTTCGTAAGTCCGGCTTTGATATCTCTGTTTATAACCTTGATCTTAGTAGCCACATATCCGATGATTATGATGATAAAAAGCTCAACCATTCTGGCAAATATCGGTAAAAAGTCCATTTCAAAACCCCATTTATAAAAATATATTGTACAAAATCAAACAACTGAACATTTTACCATAGTTTCCTGCTTTTGTTTAGTAGCTTTTCCTTAAAACATCATAAGAAATCCCCCGGCATTTTAGGGTGCCGGGGGACTAAAAGTTTCTAAATCTTTATTTTTTTAATTATTTGGAAGCTTTCCATTCGTCATACTGCTTCTGGAACTCAGCAAGTACATCCTGGTAACCAGCTTCGTCAAGAGCTGCCTGATAAGCTTCGATTGTAGATTCAACGTCAGCAGCAGGAACACCACCATTTTCAAGGTTGAATCCGTACTCACCTGAAACGTTTGCACAAGCTGCATACTTATCTTCTACAGGGCTCTTATCGAAACGGAATCCTGCTGCACTTGATGTGTTAGCGCCGCCGTTGAAGTCCTTGTAAAGCTCAGCCTTGTTTGCAGGCTCGTTGTCAAGAGGAGTAACGATTGTAGCACTAGCTGACTCCCACATTGAGTGGTTGTACTTCTCAGATGTCTGTGTAACCTGGCCGTTTGAATCGTATGTGAAGTCTTCGCCTTCGATACCGAATGTGTACATATCAGCAAGCTTGGAATCTGTGTAAAGAAGTCCAAGGAAGTCTACACAAGCCTTAGCCTGCTCTTCTGTGCTGTTAGCTGTTACGCAGTAGCAAGAACCAAGAGCTGATGTTGAGTGTGCCCATCTGTCTGTTGCAGGCTGCATTGTAACATCCTGACCATAACGAGCATCTGCTTCGTCGTTAACCGGAATATCTGTCCACCATGAAACAGCCCAATCCTGTGTCTGTGTTGTTGTATCTGTTGTTACCTTTGTGTAATCATCTTCTGAGATATAGCCCTTATCAGCCCACTCACCCATAAGTGTGCAGAACTCTTTATACTCAGGAGTAAGAATTGTGTCTACAACTTCATCAGTAGCTCTGTCTACAGCAACGAAGTTTGTAGCAGAATCAGCTGTGAAGAAATCAAACTTATCAATGTACCATCTGTAGAACATTGCTGTCTTCTGTGTAAGGAAAGGATATTTAAGGCCGTCTGCCTTAGCATCTTCAAGCATGGGCTCAAGGTCTTTAAGTTCCTTAACAGATGTGATGTCCCAATTGTGCTGATCGATAAGATCCTGACGGAACATGAAGTCATAACCTTCTACGTTGTCCTTGTATACAGGAATGAAGTACATCTTGCCATCATACTTAGCAGCTTCCCACTGACCTTCGTCCATTGAGTTGTAAAGGTCTGTTCCGGGAAGAATATCTGAAAGATCATATACAGCGTTAGCAGGTACAAGATCGTTTGTTCCGATTGTGCCTTCCCATGAAGCTGTCCAAAGAAGGTTGATCTCGTTGTTAGCAAGTGCAAGGTTTGCCTTGTCTGTGTACTCACCAGAACCTACATCTGTAAGTTTGATCTGTACAGGAATCTTGTCTGCAATATAAGCGTTGATAGCGTCCTCAACCTTCTGAACCTGCTCTGAATCAGGATTTGCAAGGTTGAATGTGCATCTGTAAACGTTAATTGTTGTAGCATCTCCTGAAGCTGCATCAGCAGATTCGTCAGCAGATTCCTCTGTTGTCTCCTCAGTAGCTTCTTCTGTTGAAGCCTCTTCTGTTGAAGCCTCTTCTGTTGAAGCTTCCTCTGTAGTTTCTTCAGCTGCCTCAGTCTCCTGAGTGTCTGTAGCTGTTTCTGTGCCGGTTGAGCTTCCGCAACCAGCGAGCATTGACATTGTCATTGCTGTTGCCATCAGTGTAGAAATAACTTTTCTTTTCATTTTGGCCTCCCTCTTGTTTTAAAATTAGTTTTTATATTCATCCTCAGGCACTATGCCTAAGGTCAGAATATCTATAATAATTAGTGGAGCTTTTTGTGCTTAACCCTTAACTGAACCAACTGTAAGACCTTTAATAAAGTACTTCTGGAAGAACGGATATACTACCATGATAGGTCCTATAACTACTAAAACAGTTGCCATTGTTGCTGAATACTGCGGAATAGTACCGCCCATAGCTGCTCTTGCTGATGCAGGAACGTTTGAGTTGTTAAGCAGGAACTCAATACTCTTCTGAATATTTATAAGAAGAAGCTGCAAAGGCTTTTTAGCATCAGAGTCAATGTAGAGCAGTGCATTCTGCCAGTCATTCCAGTATGCTGTAGCCATCATGAAACCTACTGCTGCAAGTGAAGGCTTAAGAAGCGGAAGTGTGATCTGGAAGAAAGTTCTGTATTCTCCTGCTCCGTCGATCTTGGCTGCTTCCATAAGCTCACCGGGAATGCTGTTGACTATATAAGTTCTTAATATGATTACGTTCATGGTTGATACGCACAGAGGCAATATCAAAAGCCATAAGCTGTCTTTTAAATGGTAGTAACTTGTGAAGATGATATATCCTGAAAGTGTTCCACCATTGAAAAGCATGGGTATAAGCAGAAAGATTGATAAAAACTTTGAAAGATAAAAATCTTTTCTACTTATTGAGTAAGCAAACATACTCATGAACAAAAGTCCAAGGAATGTTCCGACTACAGTTACGAAAATTGTTATGCCGTATGATCTTGCAAGCTGCTGTCCGTAACGAAGAACTGTTCCCATACCTGCAAATGACCACTGAAGCGGCCAGAACCTGAATCCGTTCTGTGTTATGCTCTTTTCATCTGTAAAAGCTGCTACAAATGTAAGCTCTACAGGTAAAAATGCAAATAATGTATATGCCAGTAATATGATTGCCAGAATGATCTGACCTACAGTTACCTTTTCCTTCTTTGAAGGTTCAAGGTCTCTATTTCTCTTTGCCATCTTTATATCCTCCCAATACCTTAATCAGAACAATGCGTTTTCCGGTGCAATCTTGCGAACAGAGAAGTTAGCAAGAAGCATTAGAAGCAGTCCAACAACTGACTGGAAGAATGATGTTGCTGCTACGAAACCAAAATTCGAATTCTTGAAAATAGCATTAAGTACATAAGCATCGATAACCTGAGTTGTGCTGTAAAGTGTACCGCTGTTTCTGGTTACCTGATAGAAAAGACCTGTATCTGAATGCATTACTGTTCCTACTGAAAGAAGAAGCATAACGGTTATCATAGGAATAAGGGCAGGTATTGTGATGTGCCATATTTTCTGCCATGAGTTTGCACCGTCGATGTCAGCCGCTTCATAAAGCTCTGAGTCAATACCTGAAAGTACTGACATATAAAGAACTGAGCCGTATCCTGTATCTTTCCAGATCTTTACAACAAGAAGTATCCAGGGCCAAAGGCTTGCTGTTGAATAAAATCTTGTTGATGTTCCAAACATGTGGTTGATGATACCTGTGTCTGAACTAATGAATGCATATACTATAAACTGTACTGCTGCGTAAGAAATGAAGACCGGGATGATCATGATAGTCTGCATTGTCTTTGCCATATGCTTAAACACAAGTCTGTCGATCATGATAGCAAGTGTCACATTGAGGAATGTTCCTACAGCTGTGAAAAGCAGATAGTACAAAATTGTATTCTTTGTGATTGAAATGAATGTTGCCTTTGAAGCAATCAGGAATTTGAAGTTATCAATTCCGTTCCAAGGGCTCTTCCAAATACCGTCTGCGTAGTTAAAGTTCTTGAATGCCATTACCAAACCTGCCATCGGTACATACATGATAAAGAACAATATCAAGAATACCGGCAAGGCCATAACTACGTGTGCCCTGTGTTTCCATGTGTTTTCCAAAAAACGTTTCATAAACTCTCTCCTCGATTAGTTATATTTTCAAATAGTGCTGACCGTCTCCCCTTCGTTAAGATGCCCCGGAATATTGACCTGTTCGGTTAATGAAGTCTTTGGATTCTCTATCGAATCTATAAGCTTCTCCGCTGCACGTCTTCCCAACATATCAGTGTCCTGAACTATTGTTGTAAGCTGCGGACTGTATTTCATTGCTATATCTATTCCGTCGTATCCGGCAATTGAGATATCCTCAGGAATCCTAAGTCCATGTTCCTTAAGGGAATTTATACCTCCAAATGCTGAAAAATCATCAGGATAGATAATACATGTTGGTCTGTCATCTAAACTCAGAAGTTTATCTGTGGCCTCCTTAGCTGCCTCAGTGTCACGATAGTCAATTTCGTAAATATACTCGTCCGGAATATCTATACCGTAATCAAGTGTTGTCTTATAAAAAGACTGTACTCGTGCCTTTGTAACTGCTGATTCAGCACCATGAATATATGCTATTTTTCTGTGCCCCTTTTCAATTATGTAAGTAACCAGCTCCTTCATGCCGTTTACGTTGTCAGAAACAATCGCCGATCTGTCGTTAAAAACATGGTCAATTGTTACTACAGGAATATTTCCTCTGACAAGTTCTTCAACTTCGGGGTTGTAGAAATCCACACAGGCAATCGCAACACCATCAAAATTTCTGTATCTTGCATGTGCCAGATATGACATATATCCTTGCGAACTTCTGTTGTTACTAATAAATGTAAGGTCGTATCCTCGCTCTTCTATCGTTTTCTTAAAGCTCTCTATAACTCTCGAAAAATAACTATGTGTCAGTCCGCTCTGCATATCATCCATAAACAGTATTCCTATATTGTAGGTTCTGTTTGTTTTCAGAGCCTTGGCTGCGAAATTAGGAAAATACCCCATCTCTTCAGCCGTCTGGCGGACTAAATTTTTCGTTTCCTCGCCAATATCCGATTGATCATTTAAAGCCTTCGAAACCGTAGCGACAGATACGTTGCACGCTGCTGCTATATCTTTTAATGAAACTGCTTTACGCGCTGCCATCTGTCCCCCTTATGGATTTTACTAAATCGTTTTCGTAACTCGAATATACATCACATTTTCCATTAAATCAAGATATGATTTTCATAATCTTGTGCAATTTGTATATTTTTGTAAAAAATACATAAATTTACGTGGTCGAAATTTTATATTTATCACAAAAAAATCTAAAATCCGCTCTTAATCTAAAGTTTTGTTAAGCAGCAAGACGCAAATGCAGATAAATACTGAATTCTAATTTTCCCTTGAAATATCTGAATCTATACAATATAATCCATTGTAAGTTGATTTGCTTAATCGTTTAAGAATACATGGAGGATGTTCAATGAAATACGGATTTTTTGATGATAAAAACCGCGAATATGTAATCACTACACCAAAGACTCCACTGCCCTGGATCAACTACCTCGGCAACAAGGATTTCTTTTCTTTAATATCCAATACATGTGGTGGTTATTCTTTCTATAAGGATGCAAAACTCCTTAGACTTACCAGATATCGTTATAACAATGTTCCTTACGATAACAATGGTAAATATTTATACATTAAGGATGGCGAGACCGTATGGAATCCCGGCTGGCAGCCTGTTAAAACTGCCCTCGATGCATACGAATGCCGTCATGGTATCGGCTACAGCAAATTCACATCCAGGAAAAATGATATTGAAGCTGCAGTTCTTACCTTTGTTCCAATGAACGACACCTGCGAAATCTCTCATGTCAAGCTCACCAACACAGGCGCTTCAGAGAAAAAAATACAGCTTTTCTCTTATGTAGAATGGTGCCTTTGGAATGCAGATGACGATATGAAAAACTTCCAGAGAAACTTAAGTACTGGTGAAGTTGAGATCGTAGATTCAACCATTTTCCATAAGACAGAGTACAGAGAGCGTAGAAATCACTATGCTATCTATTCAGTAAATTCCAAGGTTGATGCTATAGATACAAGCAGAGATGCATTCCTTGGTGCATACAACGGCCCCGATCATCCCGATGCTGTATTTGCAGGTCAGCTGACAAATTCAGTAGCAAGTGGCTGGTCACCGGTTGCTGCACACCAGATTGACATTGTTCTTGCTCCCGGCGAGAGCAAAACATTCAACTTCATCCTCGGATATGTAGAAAATCCTGAAGATGACAAGTGGGAATCACATGGAATCATCAACAAAAAGCGTGCAAATGAGATGATTGCAAGATATCAGTCAGATTCTGACGTTGAGAAGGCTTTTGCTGAGCTCAAGGCATATTGGGACAACCTCCTTTCAATCTACCACGTTGAATCTTCCAACGATAAGGTTGATCGTATGGTTAATATCTGGAATCAATATCAGTGCATGGTTACATTCAACATGTCCAGATCTGCTTCTTATTATGAATCCGGTATCGGTCGTGGAATGGGCTTTAGAGATTCATGTCAGGATCTTCTTGGCTTTGTACATCTTATTCCCGACAGAGCAAGAGAGAGAATTATTGATATCGCATCCACTCAGTTTCAGGATGGTAGCGCATATCACCAGTATCAGCCTCTTACCAAGAAAGGTAACTCAGATATTGGCTCAGGCTTCAACGATGATCCGCTTTGGCTCATTGCAGGAACAAGCGCATATATCCGTGAAACAGGCGATATGACTATTCTTGATGAGCAGGTTCCTTTCGACAACGACATGAGCGTAGCTACACCTCTTATGAACCATTTAAAGAGAAGCTTTGATTATATCGTTAACCACAAAGGCCCTCACAATCTGCCTCTTATCGGTCGTGCAGACTGGAATGACTGCCTGAACCTTAACTGTTTCTCAGCTCATCCAGGTGAATCCTTCCAGACATTTGGTCCCAGCGAAGGTCCTGTTGCTGAATCCGTATTTATCGCAGGCATGTTTGTAAAATATGGCGAAGAATATGCTCAGCTTTGCGAACTTAAGGGCGATGATGCAGAAGCTGCACGCGCAAGAGATGAAGTAAAGAAGATGTACGATGCTGTTTGCACTGCAGGTTGGGACGGCGAATGGTTTGTACGTGCTTATGATGCAAATTCAAAGAAGGTCGGCTCTCACGAGTGTAAAGAAGGTCAGATCTACATCGAGCCTCAGGGCTTCTGCGTACTTGCAGGAATCGGTGTTAAGGAAGGCCTTGCAGAAAAAGCTCTTAAGAGCGTAAAAGAAAAGCTTGATACAAAATACGGCATAATGATCCTTCAGCCCGCTTACACAGAGTATCATCTAGAGCTCGGTGAAGTAAGTTCATATCCGCCGGGATACAAGGAAAATGCAGGTATTTTCTGCCACAACAATCCTTGGGTATCCATCGCTGAAACTGTACTTGGACATGGCGACAGAGCATTTGAGATATATCAAAAGACCTGCCCTGCTTATGTTGAGGAAATCAGTGACATTCATTGCACAGAGCCTTATGTATATTCACAGATGGTAGCCGGAAAAGATGCTAAGTTCTTCGGACAGGGCAAAAACAGCTGGCTTACCGGAACTGCAGCTTGGACATTTGTTAATATTTCTCAGTATATCCTGGGAATTTATCCTACACATAAGGGACTTTCAGTTAATCCCTGTGTACCTGCTTCTTTTGGAGATTTCAAGATTACAAGAAAGTACAGAGGTGCTACATACAACATCTCAGTTAAGACAAACGGTGTTGAAAAGGGCATCAAGAAGCTCATTGTAAATGGCAAAGAAATTGACGGATGCGTAATTCCTTACGATGCTTCCGTAAAAGAATATCAGGTTGAAGCAATAATGGGTTAATACAAATACTTACTAAACCTTTTTCTATAATCCTTCCTATGTGAAAAGCTCCCGGTGTACCCCCACCGAGAGCTTTTTAATTGTTTTTATCGTTTTGATTTAATAAAACACATGTTATGTTTTCATAATAAATGCTTTTATCGTTTCAATCGTACTTCTTAGCTGATATTTGATAAGGAATACAGCATCATTGTATGCAGGACTATCATGCTTCATCTTTTCAAGAATGGGACACAGATACTCCTGCGTCTCTTCTATGTAGTCGATCATCTTCTCATTTGAAAAAGCTAGCGCCATGAGCCCTATATTGTTACATCTGTCGAGAGCTTTGACAATTGATGCCGTTTCATCAGATGCTATCCCATCAAAGTATTTTTTCCTGTTTTCAGGTGTTCCGGTATAGTCATCCGGTTTCGTCAACAGAAAGACTGAATGTTTTACCGGTTCTGAAAATGGCAGCTTTTCAGGTTTAACCCCGCAATCCTCGCAAACATCGTGAAGAAGGATCGTAGCAAGGACCTTGTCATCCTTAATGCCCATAGCATGCGCATGACAAGCCATCATTAAAGGATGGATTATGTATGGAATATGTTCATCAGAAAAATGACTGGTATGTCTTGACTGTCCTGAATGCTTATCACGCGCGTAATACAAAGCCTGATAAGTTTCCGTCAGGTTTTCCTCAATTGCATACCCCAATAGACGAGTAAACATGTGATCCTCGGAAAAAATCCTGTCTTTAAGGATCCATGCCGGTTTTTTTTCTCCCATATCGTTCTCCATAAACAATTTGACAAAAAGTCTCCGGTAAGCAAAGCTTAACATAAAAAACATCATTTGTTTATAACGATATTTATTAAACTTTTATATAAAGATGACTTCTTGCAGACGATTTCCTCTTTCGCCCGCAAGAAGCCACAATTTCTCAAGTATTCTTAACGATGTTTCTAACCCATACACCCTTCTTTACAAGGATAAAACCGATCATGCTTTTGATTATTTCCAAGAAGCAGACTATGAAGTATACCCTAACGACAGGAAGCGTTGTGTAATACGCCAAAAAACGCGCTGCAGGGACATTTACAACCCATACAAAACAACTGTCGAAGAAAAATGTAATAAGCGTCTTTCCGCCCGATCTAAGCGTAAAATATGACACATTTGCAAATGAATTGATCGGCATACAGAATGCAATTACATGAATAAGGCTTGTTGCAAGTACTCTTATCTCATCCTCAGTATTGTAGATCTGAGGAATAACAGGTGATACCAAATGCAGCAATGATCCCATTACAATACAGCTTACAATGCTAAGTGTAGCCATTCTCCAGGAAGCCCTTCTTGCATTTACCAGTCTGTCTGCCCCAAGCTCCTGCCCTACTATAATTGCCGTTGAATTTCCAAGTGACAAAAATACCTCATTAAAAATCTGAGCAATAGTATTAGCTATATTCATAGCTGCGATCACTTCAATTCCCCTGACCGAATAACTTTGAAGAAGTGTTGCCTGTCCAAGGCTCCACAAAAACTCATTGGCAAGTAACGGAAGTGTTTTGGTAAGAATAGGCCAGACCATATTTGCAGGAATATTAAATCCATTATATAGCCCTGTTAAAAACGCATATTTCACCTTGTTTTTATGTGATATGACAACCACAATGCCCATTTCAGCAAATCTCGAAATAACAGTCGCTATCGCAGCGCCCATTACTCCAAGCCTTGGAAATCCTAAATATCCGAATATAAGTAGTAAATTAAATACAAAATTAACTACCATGGCAGTCATACTTGCTACCATAGGCAAGGTTGTTTTTCCGGATTCTCTTAAAGTACCTGCATAAACTTGAGTGATTCCAAACGGAATAAGACTGATAAGCATTATTCTTAGATAGTTTTCCGCAAGATAAAGAGTCCTTTCTGCTTCGGCTACCGGTGTATCGGATGCAATATACAGTCCAACCAGGCTTTTGCCAAAGATAAAGAAAATAGCGATATAAATCGTGCATATTATCATTGCAATACACATTTTAAAGCGCATGGTGATTCTTACGCCCTCGAAATCGCCTTTTCCGAAAAACTGAGTTCCGTAGATTCCGGCACCTGCAAGTGCTCCCCAAACACAAAGCATAAATACAAACATAAGCTGATTTACAATTGCAACTGAAGACATAGCAAGCGTGCCTACCTGACCAACCATAACGTTATCAAGCAGACCAACTATATTTGACAATGTATTTTGTATGATCATAGGAATCACAACCATCGCAACCTTCCTGTAGAAAGAAGGTTCTCCGATTATGCATTCCTTCAGCGAAAGTCTTACAGCTACTGCCTCTTTTACTGTAAGTCCATATTCCTTTTGTTTATTCGTCTTTTCCCTGTAATTCATTTGAATATTTCTCTATAATATCTGTCAGATCAGAATAGTCCTCCTCTGAGAGCTTATCCTGAGCGTATTCCAATAATCCTTCAGTATCATTATCCTCAACATATTCCTTAACATCAGAAACGGAATCTATTGACAGGTTATCACTTATTATTTCAGTGATCTTATCTTTATCTTCTTCTGTAACCGACTCAATAACATTCTTAACATCATCATCTGCAGTATTAACATATTGATCCAAGGCTTCGTCGATTACCTTCTCAACTAGTTTCTTTTTTGCTTCTTCTACTAAACTTTCTGTGCTTTTTACTTCCTTCTGTGGTGTAGGTTCATTAGTATTATTCTGGCTCTTTTTGTAGAAAAGAAAAATTCCACCTATTGCCAGTACTACTACAAGTGTGATGATAGCATTTCTCATAATCTTCATTGTCCAAACTCCTCTTATTTAAAAATGAAAAACCCCGGAATGCTTTCGCACTCCGGGGCTGCATTTTGTCTTAATTATTTCTTGTTTACAAGATCCTTAAGAGCTTTTCCGGGCTTAAACTTAGGTGCGATTGAAGCAGGAATCTTGATTGAAGCGCCAGTCTGAGGGTTCTTACCTGTTCTAGCAGCTCTCTTTGTTGTCTCAAATGTTCCGAAGCCAACAAGCTGTACCTTATCCTTTTTCTTAAGTGTCTTGGAAACAACATCTACGAAAGCCTTTACAGCCTTCTCTGAATCCTTCTTTGAAAGACCTGTTTCCTTTGCAATAGCTTCTACGAGTTCTGTTTTATTCATTTTTAATTCCCCCTTTTAGGTTTTTTTATAAACTAAGGCAATTCTACCACTCATATATATATAAATCAACGATTTTATGCGCATTTTCGCGATTTTTTCATCAATTATTTGTATGAACGCCTCTTTTGATGATAAAATTATACAAAAGAACTATTCTTTAAGGGGGAATAAATATGGCTTCTAAGAACAACAATCCCAGTGAAAAGGAAGAATTGCCTGAAATTCCAACAGAGCCTAAGCAGAATGAAAAAGCAAAAAAACTGCTTGCAGCTCCTGATGAAGTTATAGCAATGGCTTTAAGAGACTTAATGAACAAGGACCGGGAAGAATAGAGTCTGAAATAATTGTTGCGCGCTTTTTATCTTATATCACATTCTTTGTATAGGGTTCTTACTGCATTTCTATACTCCGGAAGACTCTTAGATACGCATATTTTATGTATATATGCATCTGCAGTTTCACCGGATTTATCTACAAAATTTTTGCCAACATAAACCCACAATTCCTTCATTTTGTGCATTATCTGAACATCACCGGGGATTTCGTTATGATAATTTTCAAACATTTCTTCCATAAATCCCTTAATTTCTTCGTTCTTTAGCCTCTCTCCTCCATTAATCTCTCTTGCAAGTGCAGGATTTGCAATAAGGCCTCTACCTATCATTATTTCGCTGACTTCAGGATAATCCTTGCGGAATTTTTCATAATCCTCAACTGAACATATATCGCCGTTATAGCACAGCTTGTTTTTGCTGTTTTCACATGCCCATTTAAAAATATCCATGTGCGGTTTTCCCTGATACATCTGCTTTCTGACTCTGGGATGAATTATCAGTTTGGATAATGGGAATTTATTGTATACCGGTAGAATTTTATAGAATTCTTCTGGATCTTCGATACCTATACGCGTTTTTACGGAGAATTCGACGTCATCCATCGTTTTGCTTCCAAAAACATCACTTAGTACATTATCAAGCTCATGTACGTCCTTAAGCATTCCTGATCCTTTGTTTTTGGATACAACCGTTGCAACGGGACAGCCGACATTCAGGTTTATTTTCTTAAAGCCTCTATCTTTAAGCTCATTTACTCCCCATAATATGTCTTCCGCTTTCCCGGCCATTATCTGCGGAATGATCAGATCCTCCATGCCCGGATTGTTCTGCGGTAATATTTCCCTGATATCTCTTTTTTTGAAAGCATGGTGCTTATGTATTGCCAAAAAGGGCGTATAATAAGCACTTATTCCCCCTGAAAAATATTTGTGATGTAAATTTCTGTAGCTGTAAATCGTAATGCCTTCCAGCGGGGCAAAATATATCTTAGTATTTTCCATCCTTTTTCCACAAATTCTTTGTCATTAAAACCTCATCATGGTAATGTCCATCCATGGTCTTAAATGCCTGCGGTATCTGACCGCAATCTATAAATCCTTTCTTTTTGTATAATCTGAGTGCTCTTGCATTATCAGCAAATACGCTTAATTCAAGCCTCTCATAGCCGATATTTTCTGCCATATAAACAATCTGATCCAGAAGCATGGATCCCAGTCCCAAATTCCAGTACGCTTTTCTGACCGAAATCTCCATACAAGCTCTATGCCTGGTTTTAAACGATAGGCCTATAGGGCTGACTGAAGATAATCCTATTATCTTTTTCCCGTCAAAAACAGCTATCATACCAATATGTTCAGCCTTACTATAATTTTTTATGATTTCCTCCTCTTTTTCTACGGAGTTTTCAATCTCATAAGGGTATCTTATAAGGTATTTTGTTTCCCCTGCGATATCGCGTCTGAATTGGAGAATCTCTTCGGCATCCTCTTTGACAGGTGTACGCAGAATAAATTCATCACCTTTTTTTGTGGTAACCTTTTTTTCCTCTATTTTCATAAAATATTGAAATCCCCCAATGGTTTATTTAGTAGTTTTTAGGGACCTATTTTTCTACTAACTATCTTTATCTCTTTACAATTATATATAAAAAGCTTTTTGCATGCAAAAAAATCCATGAAATTATCACTAATTTCATGGATTTCAAGCGTTATTAAATATTACACTTAACATTATGCAAATGTAGCCAGAACATAATCATCAGCTTCTTTTCTTTCAGCTGTAAGATCTATGCCTTCTAAGACATCTTTCATATGCTCTGCGAAGCTTGCATGTCCTTCTGCAGACAGGTGAATTCCGTCAAATGACAAATCCAGATCCCACTCTCCTGCATCAACAAAGAATATTCCGAATTCCTGTGCTATTATATCAAGCTCTGATGAAAGTCTTTTCCTCTGAGCCTCTACTTCTTCAAGATTTTCTTCCATATGAGGGAGAATAAGAGGGGGGGCTATCAGCAAGAATCCGGTCTTATTGTCAACAAATTCCGTTCTATTAAGCTGTCTTTCAATAAAATCCCTTAGCTTAGAAGCCACAACATCTGCATCAGGTTCTGACATATTGAGAAGATCATTAGTTCCGAGCATAACTGCAAACAAATCCAATGGACTATACTCAAGCACTGATTTATCAAGGGAAAGCAGCGAATACGGATTATCCGGGATTACTCTTCCGTTCATACCATCAGCATATACCTTCCACTCTCCATACACATAATTTTGAAGGATTTCGGTCCATCTTTCATTAGCAGGAAGTCTTCCACCCATCATGCCTCTTGGATCAAATCCATAGGTGTTTGAATCGCCATAAAAAAGAACTTTTTTCATCTGTAATTACCTGTTCCTTTCAACACCTCTTAGTTACATCATCAATATAACACAAAAGCCTTGAATAATCTGTGTTTTTATGATTATTTAATGGAATTAAGTTTTTTTTTTTCTATTTTTTATACTTTTTATCGTTAATTTCAATAATTCATATCCGATATATTGTATTTCTTAAATTTTTATACCACTATATTTAGCTACTTGAATTTAAATTTCAGATGTGCTATCTTTTAATACGATTTTTCATTTTTTTAATTTTATAGAGGGGAGGGGCTATAGCGACGCTATTAGCTATGTTATTATGACAAAAAATATTAAAGTCTGTCTCGAAAACGAGAAAAAAATCCGTAAATTTGTTCAAATGAATACTTCATCTTCATGTCAGGTTGATGTACGTAGTGGACAGAGCTATATTGATGGTAAATCAATTATTGGTCTGCTTTCATTAAACCTTCTTAAACCACTGTATGTTTCAGTGATCGGAGATTCAAACAAAATTACTGATTTAATTGACAGTTACGAAGAATACGACTTAGTTACAACTGCATAACTCAAAAATAAGGTCGGAAAATGATTTTTCTCATTTATCCGACCTTTTATATTATATATTAACTATATTTAAAACTGACTTATTTGGTTGATCTGCAAAAATTTCAACCTTTTTTCTACAATATATCTTTATTTTTTTACTTTTCTACCAATCTTCTTTCAAGTTCATCAAAATCCAGTGTTCTCTGCTCGTAATTGCCAAATGCCATATCCGGTTCTGAACTTGTAGGCTGCCAGTTTTTCTCAATTGCCCTTATCATCCAACCTGTAAGATTCTCGATCTTTTTTGATGATTTTTTCGCTAGCTTGTATGCTCTTTCAATTTTGGAATAATCATAATTTGCAGCGACTAATATAGCTCTGATCTCAGAAATCATTATCTTTTCATCTATCAATTGCTGCACCTTATCATACAGTTCCATCTCATCAATAGCAGGTGCTTTTTTAGCTGTTTTCTCTTCCATATTGGAATTCTTAACTTTAGGATTAACATCAATCTTAAATCTTATATTAACAACTTTTCCACCGCGTCCTGCTTTAACAGGTTCATAGTCAAACCAGATACTGGTTGTCTCATTCAATTCCTGCTTCGCTTTATCCAGAGCAAATTTCTTAAAATTACCAAATGTTTTAAGTCTTCCGGCACCATCGGTATTTTCAGCTCTTCTTTCGATTTTGTCGTAGTCCGGATTTCCCTTCTTAAGTGCACTAATGATCTCCGGATCCGCCTGGGAATCAATTATTCCGAGTCTAAGTTTAAGATCTGTCAGATTATATTGTACATAATACGGTCCCTGGCGCTTTGTTATAGCTCTCTGTCTGTCCATCTCAGCCTTCAATATCTCATACAGTCTGAATGAATAAACACTGTTAAGCTGTACCGCTTCAGCCAAACTAAGAACAGTATAATTGCTCTGCAGGTTTGCAAGATATGGTGTTATCTTGTTGTTATACCTGACATTCAGTACACCATTTTTAAATGAAGCATCCGTAATAACATTAATTGCTTCAATTTCCTGTGTTTCATCGTTGGAATAAATAATTCGCCAGTCCAGAATAGATGGCTTGTTTTTTGCCGGTTCAATAGCCGATTTGATATGTTCGTAAAAAGAACCTCCCTTAACCCCGAAAATTCTTTTTAAATCCGTACCATATATATTAGCTTCAAGGGTCTTATCCTCAGGATTTAGCTCGGCTTTTGCTATACTTACTGCAAATAGCTTCTGCACTAAAAGAGTCGATCTTCCCTTCGCATTTATCAATGTATTGGCTTTTTTATAATTTTGATTGGATAAAAAACCCTCGATAGCAGCTGATTCCTCTTCCATCTGCTTTTTAGATTTACGCCCCACAACTACCTCCTTGCCCCTAATTGAACATAGTTTGTACCTAATTAGTACTAGTTAATTATAAATCTTCGCGTACCTTATGTAAACAAAAATTCCTATATTTGTACATCTTTTCCCTTTTAGGTACAGAGTTATACCCTAGAACTAATTTCTTTTGTTTATTTCATATGCTATTTATCAATATCACGTACATAAACCGCTAAAATAATGACTATATAAGTCAACGCGCAAATTGACCGCATCAGTATCATTCTTTTTTCGTACCCAATTACTACTAAGTAACATCATTTTATACCTATTTGCTACTAACTTAGGTCTCTGATATACCTTTTTTCTACTAAGTTCCCCTAAATCCATCCCTTTTTACTACTATCTTTATAGAAATTAATATATTTGGGGTCAATATTTCATAAAAAACACATGATTGAGTGATCCTTATCTGCTCATATTCAGAGTACCTTATCGGCCCTATTTTCCTTTATCTTCGCTAAAATTCCGATATTTCCGTTTTATGTTCCCATTTACTACTAAGTAACATATTTATATACCCTATTTCTACTTTCTTAGCTTTATCTTGTATCTCTCCGTATACCGGAATCTGCATATTAAGTAGTTTTTGGGGTGTTTTTCATAGAACAAATAAATGTACCTAAAAACTATTGATTTATACCATATTTCTAAATAACCTCCCCTAAAACTACTAATAAAACCTTCTAAAAAAACCTATTTTCTACTAAATAAATCCTTTTCTTTACAATTTTCAAAGCTTTTTGGTACCTTTTTTCTATAGTTCTTCATCCATAAAACTATTATTCTTTTTCCAGAGCTGTATCGTTTTTGTACCATATTTCTACCTAAAAAGCAGTGAAAACCCTTTATTTTACTGGATTTCCACTGCTCCTAATTAATAATAATATTATGTTGTTAATTAATTATATTGTTATAAACAACATGCTGTTTTAAAGATTTAATTGATCCATAAATGACTTGTATTTAAGATACATTTCCTTATTTTTCTCATAATCCTGTTCAATAAGATTACTAATATATTGCTGATATGAAATTTTTCCTGATTGTGTCATAAAATCAACATAAGATCTTAATTCACCAAGTCTGATATGCAATACGCCACTGCTTTTTTCCTCAGGAATAAGAGGAATTGTTTTTTTGCTGTTATTTTTGCTTTTAACGGGTATTTCTTCTTCTTGTACCTCGTTTATCGGCATTACGGGAACATTAACCTGCTGTGGCATAATATTCTGGTTTACAGGTACATTTATTTGATTATTTAACGGTACTGTAGGCTGAGGAGTTGTATAAACCGGCATTGGATTTACATTCTGAGTAGCTGTTACAGGTACCTGATTAACAGGGACAGTCTGAACAGTCTGCTGTACTGGGATTTCAACCGGTACTGTCTCAGTCAATGTTTCGGTTTCAACTGATATGTTTTCTTCTTTTTTTGCAGTCTGATTTGATTTAGGTACGTTTGTATTTTTGGCTTCTGCCTTGGTTTCCTGAGGTGCAGGAGAACCAACCATTTTCTGGAAATTTTGCGCCATAGCATTTTGGAGATTCTTTTTCATTATTTTTCTCCTTTCAGGAATTCATCGACAAAACTATCATAATCTTTTGTTGCTCTTGCATTTGGAGCATATTCATATATTGATTGATTTATTGTCTGAGATTCTTCTACTGCAACATTCTGGTGGATTTTCGTGTCATATACCTTTATCTCATACTCTTTTGCTAACATTTCTATTCCTTCAAGCCAAATAGAAGCGTTATTTGTATTTCTGCAATTTGTCACCAAAATACCGGCTACATCCAAATTGGGATTATTAAGTCGTTCTGACATGACTGAAATCCATGAAAACAGCATGTTTGCGCCATTGGTAGCAAAGGCTTCTGGTGTCATAGGTACTACTATTTTATCCGTAATTGCAAGAACGTTCTGTGTGATAAGAGCCAATGTAGGGCTGCAATCGATAATACAGAAGTCATATTGCTTATTTAACTTATTTAAAGCTCTTTGGAGCATAAATTCTCGAGATGTAACGCCGGAATAATCAAGATCGGCTGAAGTAAATTCGATTCCTCCTATTATAAGGTCGAGATTTTCATTTATTGGGATCAAAGTCTCATTTATATCTGCTCCGGGCTCATTCTTTTCTGTTTTAAATACATCTGAAAGTGTAGCTGCAGGAATATTATATAAATCTATTCCGGCTGCCTGGCTTAGATTTTCCTGTGGATCTGAATCTATCATTAGAACTTTATAATTTCTCTTGGCCAGTCCGGCTGCTAAAGCATAAGTAGAAGTTGTTTTAGCAACTCCGCCCTTCTGGTTGCAAAATGCTATTACTTTCATTATCTCCTCCAAATTCATCAATATTACCTTGTATATTGTAACATTGATGAATGGATGTGTAAAGATATTTATAGCAATATATTCTAATATTAATGTAATATGAGATACAAATATATTGATATTGATATATAAGTATATTGAAATACTAAGTTATAAAGATATATAAATATAAATATAATCATATATAAATGTAACAGTATATAATGATAGTTTATATATTGATATACACGTATAACGAGATAATGATATAAATGGCTCAAAATATCAAAACATAATGATGTAATTATTATGTTGATGTGATGATATAAATAGCAACTACATAAATACATAACAATATAAATATATCATGATGTAATGATGCATATAAAAATTATATCAATACATCAAAATATATTTGTATTCTGGTAAAACATAACATGATGACATGATGTATTTATACAATGGTTACTGATAAAATGACAGAGAAAAATATAATTAATCTGATTTATACATCAATGTACAATGATGTACCGATGACGTAAAAACGTATAATACCCAAGTAAAGCACATATATAATGACATCAATACATCATTATATATGTGCTTAAAAGGCTTAAACGTGGGATTTAATCTCTTTTTGGTTTATCACTAGTGCTAAGGATGCGTGCCTAAATAATTGACGAAAATGCAACAATAAAAATATAACATGATGTATTGATGCTTTCTGACGGAAGTTATAATTCCAGGATAAAAAGAATGGGATAATCTCATAAATTTATCCATATATATAACAATTCATTTATGAATAATGATGATAATATATTATGACTTAAATATACCATGATGTAATGATGTATTTATGTCTAAAGTATAATAATGTATAATGACATCAAAATATAACGAGATACAAACATCATTATATAAGTGTAAAGTGATATAAATATAATTTTGTTGATGTATATATAACAAAATAATATGATGTAATAATATAAAAGTAACTAAATACAAATATATATGGATGTATAAAAATCAAATATACATGATGAGATGATATAATGATTTATATATAATATGAAGTGTAAGCATCAAAAAGTACAAATACATTGATATAATTATGTATAAATAAATATATATAAAGGATTCAGAATATATTGATTTAGTAATATAAAGATGATATAATATAAATATATATTAATAGCAATGTATAAATATATTAACATATCAAAATATATGAAAATGATAGAAAAAAATCAGAATAAAATCCGTGAATTTGGCCTGTTTTTTACGTCATAAAATTTGCATTTTGAATGAAATCTATCCACCTGATAACAGAGCAATGTTTAATGAAAAATCAGGATGAAATCGTGGGAAAAAATTCAAGAAAAAATCCTGGATTTTGT
>Ga0247608_10003197_pt1 | contig 19418 bp, 13 predicted proteins | sample 176DNAGHGlowgp2_FD_193490 | JGI IMG/M metagenome (GOLD analysis project Ga0247608, IMG submission 193490) | Sheep rumen microbial communities from Palmerston North, Manawatu-Wanganui, New Zealand - 1766 DNA GHGlow gp2 | ecosystem: Host-associated > Mammals > Digestive system > Stomach > Rumen ...
CTATCATTTGCACGGTCTTCGTCTTTGCCGGCATCTGCCATCTGCTCAGCCCTGCCTACGCCGACCCGTTCTCCGTCATCTTCTCCGGAGGTCTGATGCTGGGCGCTATCTTCATGGCCACCGACTATGTCACCTCGCCCATGACGGCCAAAGGTCAGCTCATCTATGGCGTGTGCATCGGCTTCCTGACGGTTGTCATCCGCAACTGGGGTGCTTATCCCGAGGGTATGTCGTTTGCCATCCTCATCATGAACGCCTTTACACCTCTTATTAATACGTACGTGAAACCCAAGCGCTTCGGTGAAGTCCCGGCTAAAAACTAAGAAGTTATGAAGAAGTTAGAATCATCATTGACGAATATGGTACTGGTACTCACAGGAGTAGCAGTCATCATGGGTGCCATCCTGGCCGGTGTCAACCACCTGACCGAAGGCCCCATCAATCAGCAGAAGGAGAAAGCCCTTGCCGACGGCATCAAATCCGTAATGTGTGTCAACGACCTGAAGGTCGCAAAGACCGACGAAGTCAAGCAGAACGACCCGAAGGGCAAGGAGCTCACCTATACCATCTATCAGATTCAGGACGCTCAGGGCAAGGACCTCGGTGCTGCCGTGGAGTCAACTACCGGTGGCTTCGGCGGCGACCTGAAGGTGCTGGTAGGTTTCGACCCTGAAGGAAAAATCCTGGGTTATACGCTGCTGGAGCATGCCGAGACACCAGGTCTTGGTGCTAAGGCAGACAAGTGGTTCCAGAAGGGTGAGAAGGGCGATATCATCGGTAAGACGCCCTCTGAGCCCCTGACCGTATCGAAGGACGGCGGACAGGTAGACGCCATCACGGCCTCTACCATCACCAGCCGTGCCTTCCTGCTCGCTGTCAATCAGGCTTACAATGCTTACAAGGCCACCCCTGCCGCCGATGCAGAGACGGGAGCCACCAAGCAGGAGAAGCAAGAGAAAGAAAATGAAGAAACAGACGACGAAGAAGTAGAGAAGGAGGATTAAGCTATGAGTTACATCGATATTATAAAGAATGGCATCGTCAAGGAGAACCCCACGTTCGTCCTGATGCTGGGCATGTGTCCTACGCTGGCCACTACCACCTCGGCCATCAACGGTATGTCGATGGGTCTGGCCACCATGGCCGTACTCATCTGCACCAATGTGGTCATCTCGTGTCTCAAGTCTGTCACCCCCGACAAGGTGCGCATTCCCGTGTTCATCGTGGTCATTGCAGCCTTCGTTACCCTGCTGCAGATGATAATCAAGGCCTACCTGCCCGACATCGACCAGGCACTCGGACTGTTTATACCCCTTATCGTGGTGAACTGCATCATCCTGGGACGTGCCGAGTCGTTCGCTGCCAAAAACTCACCCGTAGCCTCGCTCTTCGACGGCATCGGCATCGGACTGGGCTTCACGCTGGGTCTCACCCTGCTGGGTATCTGCCGCGAACTGCTGGGCTCTGGCTCTGTCTTCGGACTCATGCTGCTGCCCGAGGAGTATAACATCCTGCTCTTCGTGCTGCCTCCGGGAGCATTCATCATGCTGGGATTCCTCATTGCTATCGTTAACAAAATTAGAGCCTAAGAATTATGGAATACATCTTGATTTTCATTAGCGCGATATTCGTCAACAATATCATACTGTCGCAGTTCCTTGGCATCTGTCCCTTCCTGGGCGTGTCGAAGAAGGTAGAGACCTCGCTGGGTATGTCGGCCGCCGTGGCCTTCGTGCTTACCCTGGCTACTATCGTGACTTGGTGCGTGCAGAAGTATGTGCTCGACCCTAACGGCCTGGGCTACCTGCAGACCATAGCCTTCATCCTCGTCATCGCCTCGCTGGTGCAGATGGTCGAGATCATCCTCAAGAAGGTGTCGCCCGCACTCTATCAGGCACTGGGCATCTTCCTGCCCCTCATCACCACCAACTGCGCCGTGCTCGGTGTAGCCATCCTGGTCATACAGAAAGACTTCAACCTGCTGCAGTCGGTCGTCTACGCCTTCTCCACAGCCATAGGCTTCGGACTGGCACTCACCGTCTTTGCCGGCATGCGCGAACAGCTGGAGCTGGTCACCGTGCCCAAAGGCATGCGCGGCATGGCCATTGTCATGCTCTCCGCCGGCCTGCTCTCACTGGCCTTCATGGGCTTCTCGGGCGTCGACGGAGGCCTGCGCGTACTCTTCGGCCTCGACTGATTGTCCTACAGGGAGCACGCTGCGCTCCCTACTGTGTGGTAATATCCAAGAAATCGGCTCTCGTCTTGCAAAACGAGAGCCGATTTTTTGCAAGATGAGAGTCGATTTTTGCAAGATGAGAGTCCTTATTTACATTTTTTTCTTATCTTTGACACGTACTAAAATATTATCACAATGAAGAAAACCATCAAAACCATTCTCTTCCTGCTGTTCGTCTCGGCAGGAGTTGTTGTTATGAGTTGTGGGGGAGGAGGCGACGATCCCACTCCGGCCCCGACGCCGCCACCGGTCACTCCCACCGACCCGACAGACCCCAACAATCCTAACGGACCTAATAATCCGGGCGGGCCCAATAACCCGGGCGGTACTGTCTACCTCGAGGTGTCGCCCTCGTCGCTTTATTTCGAAGCCGATGGTGGCCAGCAGAGCATCATCGTGTCTACCAATGCCTCCAGTTGGACGGCCACGAGCGACAAGTCGTGGTGCTCACTGCAGCATGACGACACGAAGGTACAGGTAACCGTACCTGCCAACGACGAGAGTGTGCTGCGCACGGCCAACATTACCATCAAGACCGCCGACGGCCAGCTGCAGCGTATCGTCGTGGCCACCCAGTCCGTAGCCTCAGGCGGCAACTACATCCGACCCGTTACGCAAATCGTAGGTGCACCGGCTCGGGGCATGAGCATGGAAACGTACGTACGCGTAGAGACCAACCTCACGGGCTGGACCTGCCGGTCAGACCAGTCTTGGTGTCGGGTGCGGTGCGATGCCACCAACGTCTACATCCTTGTGGAGGGCCACTTCAGCATGACCGAGCGTAAGGCCGTGGTGACTCTCTCGCATGAGGGGACCGACTATGCACAAATCAGCGTCGTCCAGGATCCTACCGTCACGCTGCAGATGATGTTCCCTGACGGCCAGACGCTACCCGCCAGTGGTGGCACCATCGTCGTGAAGGTGTACACCAACATCAGCAGCTGGTCGGCACAGTCCAAGTCCGGCGACTGCTGGTTCACGGTGACGAAGACCGACGGCGAGACGCTCACGCTCATGGCCCCCAAGCGTCAGGGCACCACGCCCCGTACGCCACAGGAGGTTCTGGTGACGGCCAGCGATGCCACCTTCAGCTTTACCGTCAGCGAAGGCCAGTCTTCGGGGGAAGGCTACAACTACGGCGACGACACCCCGTGGGACAACTGATACCGACTATTAACCATTCATAAAGACACAGAAAGATGAAAAAGATATCATTCCTTCCAATCTTTGCGGTCCTGCTGACGCTGACCGCCTGTCAGGACGACCTTATGCCGTCATCTGGCCTCAGAGGCCAGGGCATTACGGGCACGATTGCCAACGAAGAAGGCACCGCTACGCGTGCCGTCATGATTGACGCGCCCACGCAGTCTGTTAACCTCAAATGGACGGCGGGCGACGCCATCGGCGTCTTCGATGCCGTGAACAGCAACCTGCGCTACGAGGCTGCGGCCGGTGATATCTCTGCCGACAGCACGCAGGCCGTGTTCCGTGCCGGAGGTGCAGTGCCCCAGGCCGAGTTCCTGGCCTACTATCCCTACAGCAGTCTGTCGTCTGGCAGCGCCACACAGCTGCAGCTGACCGTCAGCGACCGCCAGCGCTACGTGACGCGCAACTTCAAGCCCGAGCCCGACCCCCAGGCCTGCGTCATGGTGGGTCGTGGCTATGCCAACACCGTCGACTTCCGCAACATAGGTGCCATACTCAAGGTAAGCTACGTGCCGCGCGACTCAGACGTGGTGACCTCCGTAGTCTTCAGCGACCTCTCGGGACTGCCCGTCAGTGGTCCTGTCACCGTCACCATGGCCGGTGACGGCACGCCACAGGCCACCTATCCCGCTACGGGCGAGGGTCAGACCATCGTGCTCGACTGTGGTGCCGGCGTCGCCGTGGCGCCTACCGCCGTCAGCAGCTTCTTCCTTGTCGTACCTGCCCGCAACTATAGCAAGGGCTTCCAACTCGACTTCCTGTTGGCCAGCGGCAAGACCGACCGGCGCACCATAGGACGGCGTGCAGGCAAGACGCTGCAACGCTCCATGGTCTACGGCGTGGGCGACGTCAGCGCCATCACCAAGAACGACTACACCGTAGTCTTCGGTGAGGGCGGCGTCATCATGGACGACGACCTCATGGCCATGGTCAAAGCCATCGTCCCTCAGGGCACCATGAGTGCCGAGGGCGGCTACGGCAACTACTACGACCTGATAGTGAAGCCCGGCACCGGCCTGCAGGAAGGCATGACCGTCGTCATCAACCGTACGTCGGAGGCGCTGCCCTACGGCCTGACGGCCAAGGTGGTGGCCATTTCCGACATAGGGGGCTCACAGCAGGTCCGCCTGCTACAGTACCAGCATGCCGAGCAGGCCTATAAACGACTGCTCATAGGTCCGCAGGACGTCTTAAACGCCGACGGCACACCGGACGAGGAGAAGATGCTGCCCCTGGACCTCACAGGCCATTTCTCACACTTCGTGCCCGCCGAAGGCATGGAAGGCGTCACCGTCGAGATGACCGACCAGGGTCTGGTACTCACCGACAATACGTGGCAGGGGGCACCGGCCCTGACGCGAGCCTCGGTGGGTGGAAAACTGAAGTTCCCAGACATATCGGTCAACCTGCGCAGCACGAACAACGACCGTATCGGTGTGGGCCTGGCACCAGCCATTGCAGCGCGCATCGGAGCCTCTGTCACCGACATGCACCTTGACTATGTCGCCTTCACCCTCACGCCCACCATGACGTTCAACATCCATATAGACGCGAATTACGAGCTCGCCAGCTTTATCGACAAGGAGATAGTCATCGGTAGACAATACTTTACGCCCGTAACCGTAGGACCCGTGGTGCTTATACCGGAGTTCAAGCTCTCGGCCTACGTCAGTATGAAGGGACAAGTCAAGCTTCAGACCGCCTGGTCATACACCATGGGCTACACCGTCGGCGCTTCCTATCAGGACGCCTTAGGCGGTGGCGTCAAGGGATGGCTGTTCCGCTTCAAGGATGCCAGCTCTGACAATATGAAAGCCCCCTCGCTGACCTCCCTAATTATGCCAACCGAGGTCACCGCCTCGGCATCGCTCGACACCCAGATGGGACTCGTTACCGACGTGGGACTGAGTTTCTACGGAATCATCGACTTCACCCTCTTTGCCAAGGTAGGCATGGAGCTCAGTGCCTATATGAAGCTGAGTAATTTCCGTTCTAATATGGGTCTGTCACTGACACCCGTCCTCGAAGCCGGAGCTGCCGTCGGCGTCCTTGGCCTCAATCCCAGCCGAAAGGTACTACTGCAGGGCAACTTCAGTCCATGGTGGCAACGCGAGCTTTATCCTGGACTCCGGTGGATAGCTGCCATGGACATGGAAGGACAGTCACCGTCAAACAGGTATTATCCTGCCTTTCCTGCTAAAGAAGTTAAGTCCATACCTCTTCAGGCAGAAATAGGTGGGGCACTGCTTTACGACTGTGAAATAAGCGTAAACATATTTAAGCGCGAGAATAACTCGTCTGCCGAGACGCTGATACACAGCATCCCCATTCCTGATATTTATCCTGCAAGCAAGCTGTTGTATGACGAAGAGTTAAAAAATGCTAACAGCGGAAAAGGCACCATGAAAATCTCGGTCGAGTTGCCCACAAGCCTGTTTGCCGACTACGACTGCGTCTACACAGCACATGTATACGTCAAGTCAAAAGATGCAATCCAAGGACAAAAAATACCAATTGACCATTCAAGATACGGACAGGTGGATATCGTCCGAATAAAGGATGTGTGGCGAACTTTTGAAAACCAGAAAGAAGAATATTTCTTAGTCAGCGACGACCACTACGAGACCACTGTCGACGACAATGACCAAATTAAGACTATGCGCCGATATTAGATGAATGCCACTGTGGCAAACTTCTGACATGTGCCTGGTTCCATTTTGGCTCCATTTTACGTCCATTCTAAATGTCACTCTCCCTCCATAAAATAGAATGGAGATAGAATGGAGGTAGAATGGAGATAGAATGGAGCCAGACACTTGTCTGGCGCTTGTCGGGGCAGGTGCTTTCTTGACAGAACTTGAAACAAATTTGAAATTTTTTACTCAAAAGTATTGTGGTATAAAAAAAAATGCCTAACTTTGCACCCTGTAAAGCGCACCAATGCTCATGCTCAAACTGGGGTTGACTGGATTTGACAGCAAGACGAAATGGTACGTAAGCATGCGGAGCGACGGCTGTGGGCTCCTTAATCACGTCGGTCAGAAAATTAATTGGCGAAAACAAGTACGCTCTCGCTGCCTAATCGAAGTACAGTAGATTACTGGCTTAATTCCCTTACAAGGTGAGGGAACGGGACATCGCTCCAAGGATGTGGTTCCGAATCTGAGGACTCAGCGGTGCAGGATAAATCTGAAATAGTCGAGGGGGAACTCCGACCCCGCGGTGAAGCTTTAGGAGATAAGGCTGTAGTTGGTGGCTTGGGTCTTGCTGCAGCACGAAAACGAAGGCCAAGATAAGCATGTAGAAAGCGTATGGTTTCCTTGTTTGGACGAGGGTTCGACTCCCTCCAGCTCCACCACTGAGCCGGCGACGGCTCATGTCGGCATCACTTTGGGGACGCCAATGAGAGAATAGAGAATAAGGCCTTAAGAGTTAATAGAAAGAAAGTATGAGGAACATCATAGATAGATTACTGAACTGGTACTTCAGACGCGAGTCGTTGCCGTACTGGTGTATTTTCTTGTTAGACAGCCTCCTGCTGTTCCTGTCGGGTTTCTTTACTTACTGGTTGTTTCATAAGACCAACGTGCTTGTGGAGCTGCGCTTCGAGGTACTCTACACCATGCTGGTGTATGTCGTCTTCGGGTGGGTAGGCTTCCGTCTCTTTCATACCTATTCTGGCATCGTGCGCTTCAGCTCGTTCGTCGACCTCATGCGCGTAGGCTACGGTGCCGGCGTGTCTATGCTGCTGGCCTTGGTCTACTCGGTAGTCATGGAGTCTCAGGGACTGACCATGGTGGCAGCACTGAACCAGACCGAGACCGTCATCACCTTCGTCATGGCGACACTGGTCATGTGGATGGAGCGCATACTGGTGAAGACGCTGTACGACATCTCGTTCTCAAGCAAGCGGGCCAAGCGGGTGCTCATTTACGGAGCCATGACGGGCGGCATAGGACTGGCCAAGAGCATCACCACCCAGCGGCCCAGACGGTTCTTGCTGGGGGGGTTCATATCGCACGACAACAGGGCGCACCACATGACGCTCATGGGGCGCAAGGTGTATAACGTGAACGACGACCTGAGCAAGATTATTGACGAGGAGGGCATAGAGGCCATCCTCGTGTCGCCGCTGCGCAACCACGACTTCCAGCGCAATCAGGAGCTGCAGGACTTGCTGATAAGCAAGGGCATCAAGATATACATGGTCGAGCAGGCCAAGGAGTGGAAGGAAGAAGGACACGACTACCATGACGTCAGCCTGAAGGAGGTGTCGGTAGAGGACCTGCTGCCACGCGACGAAATCAAGGTGGACATGGACTCCGTGGGCCGCGAGCTGTCGGGCAAGCGCATCTTGATTACCGGTTCGGCTGGCTCCATAGGCTCCGAGATGGTACGGCAGGTGGCGGTCTACAAGCCGGCGGCCATGATGCTGATAGACCAGGCCGAGACACCGCAGCACGACATACGGCTGATGATGGCAAGGGACTTTCCCGACATCAAGGCCGACACGGTGGTGACGAGCATCTGCCGGCAGCACCGCATGGAGGAGATTTTCAGCACCTTCCGTCCCGACTATGTGTTCCACGCTGCTGCCTATAAGCACGTGCCGATGATGGAGAATAATCCCTCGGAGGCCGTCATCAACAACATCTACGGTACGAAGGTCATAGCCGACATGTCGGTGAAGTACGGCGTGAAGAAGTTCGTCATGGTGTCTACCGACAAGGCCGTCAATCCTACCAACGTCATGGGATGCTCGAAGCGCATCTGCGAGATTTACGTGCAGTCGCTGGATAAGGCCGTCAAGGAGCGCCGTATAGGCGGATTCCTGGACAAGCTGGGCAATCTGGCCAGCTTCGTGACGGCGTCGCAGATGGCCAACCCGACGGCCAGGACGCAGTTCGTGACGACGCGCTTCGGCAACGTGCTGGGCTCCAACGGCAGCGTGATACCGCTGTTCAAGGAACAGATAAAGAACGGCGGGCCGGTGACCGTGACACACCCTGACATCATACGCTTCTTTATGCTCATACCCGAGGCCTGTAAGCTGGTGCTCGAGGCGGGCACAAAGGGAAACGGCGGCGAGATATTCGTATTCGACATGGGCAAGCCGGTGAAGATTGCCGATCTTGCCAAGCGCATGATACAGCTGTCGGGTGCCAAGAACGTAGAGATAAAGTTCACGGGTCTGCGGGCCGGCGAAAAGCTCTACGAAGAGGTGCTCAACGAGCTCGAGGGTACCAAGCCCTCGTTCCACGAGAAGATACGTATTGCCGAGGTGCGCGAGTACGACTACGGCAAGGTCTGCAAAGACATAGAGGAGCTGATAGAGATTGCCAAACAATACAACGACATGGCCACGGTGCGCAAGATGAAGGACATCGTGCCCGAGTATAAGAGCAATAACTCCATCTATGAGCAGTTAGACAAGAAGACCAGCTAAGCGTTTAGCTGGTCTTCTTGTCTGTAGTACTCTTTCTTGCTTCTTTCACTTCTTCGCCTGGGATGCCAGTTCCTGGCGCAGGAATATTGGCGTATAGCCCAGTGGGCTTTGGGCCACCTCCTCCGGTGTGCCTGTCGAGAGCACGGTGCCGCCATTACGGCCACCCTCGGGACCCATGTCGATGATGTGGTCGGCCTGACAGATGACGTCAAGGTTGTGCTCAATGACGATGACGGTGTTGCCGCGGTCTGCCAGCGTGTGCAGCACGTCCATCAGAATGCGGATGTCCTCGAAGTGCAGGCCTGTCGTGGGCTCGTCAAGGATGTAGAGCGTCTTACCTGTGTCTTTCTTCGACAGTTCGGTGGCCAGCTTCACGCGCTGGCTCTCGCCGCCACTCAGCGTCGTCGAGGGCTGCCCCAGCTTGATATAGCCCAGGCCCACGTCCTGAATGGTCTTGATGCGCCGAAGAATGTCGGGGACATTCTCAAAGAACTCTACCGCCTGATTGATGGTCATGTCCAGCACGTCGGCTATGGACTTGCCCTTGTAGCGCACCTCCAGCGTTTCGCGGTTATAGCGCTTGCCGTGACATTCCTCGCAAGGCACCTGTATGTCGGGCAGGAAGTTCATCTCGATGGTCTTGTACCCGTTGCCGCCGCACGTCTCGCAGCGACCGCCCTTGACGTTGAACGAGAAACGACCGGGCTTATAGCCGCGTATCTGCGCCTCGGGCAGGTTTACAAAGAGCGAGCGGATGTCTGAGAAGACACCAGTGTAAGTAGCGGGGTTGGAGCGTGGCGTGCGCCCGATAGGCGTCTGGTCGACGTTCACCACCTTGTCGATATGCTCCAGACCCTCTATGCTGTCGTAGGCCATCGGGACCTGCATCGACCGGTAGAAGTGCTTGGAGAGGATGGGGTAGAGCGTCTCGTTGATGAGCGTAGACTTGCCGGAGCCGGAGACGCCCGTGACCACTATCAGCTTGCCTAAGGGAAACTCCACGGTGATGTTCTTGAGGTTGTTGCCCCGGCAGCCGCGCAGCACCAGGCTATGGCCGTTGCCCGTGCGTAGCTTGGCAGGCAGGGCTATGCGCTGCTGGCCGTTCAGGTATTGGGCGGTGATGGTGTCGCTCTCGAGCATCTGGCTGACGGTGCCCTGGAACACCACCTCTCCGCCTTTGCGACCGGCCTTGGGCCCTATGTCGATGATGTAGTCGGCGCTGAGCATCATGTCGCGGTCGTGTTCCACGACGATGACCGTGTTGCCCAGGTCGCGCAGCTCCTTGAGCGAGCGGATAAGCCGTTCGTTGTCGCGCTGGTGAAGGCCGATGCTCGGCTCGTCAAGGATGTATAGCACATTGACCAGTTGGGAGCCTATCTGCGTGGCCAGGCGGATGCGCTGGCTCTCGCCGCCCGACAGCGAGGCCGACTGACGGTTCAGCGACAGGTAGTCCAAGCCGACGTCCAGCAGGAAGTCCAGGCGTGTGCGTATCTCCTTCAGTATCTCGGCGGCTATCTGGCGTTGCTGGTTGTCCAGCCTGTCGGTGTCCTGCTCTATGTCGTCTATCCACTGACGAAGCTCGTTCAAGTCCATGGAGGCCAGCTCAGAGATGTTCTTGTCGCTGACCTTGTACGACAAGGCCTCGCGGTTGAGCCGTTGCCCCTTGCACTCGGGGCACTGGCACTCGGCCAGGAACTGGTCGGCCCATTTGTGACTGCCGGCGCTGTCGTCGCTGTCTATTACCGAACGCAGGTATTTTACCACGCCGTCGAAGTCGACGAAATAGTCGCTGGAGGTATGAACCAGTTCCTTGTCAATGCGTACCGTCTCCAGCGATCCGTACAATATCTCGTTCAGCGCGTCGTCAGGGATGTCCTGAATGGGAGTCTTCAGCGTGCAGTCGTATTTGTGCAGAATAGCGTCTATCTGCCAGAATATCATCTGGCTCTTGTATTTACCCAACGGCACGATGCCGCCTTCATGGATGCTTAGCTTGCGGTTGGGAATGACTTTCGTAAGGTCTATCTCGTTGATGAATCCCAGTCCCTTGCATCGCGGGCAGGCGCCCTGGGGCGAGTTGAACGAGAAGGTGTTCGGAGCAGGGTCTGAATAGGAAATACCCGTAGTTGGGCACATCAGTCGGCGCGAGAAGTGTTTCACCTGCCCCGTGTCGTAGTCCATGATGAGCAGCAAGCCTTCGCCTTGCTTCATGGCTATCTGTACGCTCTTCTTCAGACGCTCGTCAACCTTGGGCGCCTTGACGGCAAGGCGGTCAATGACCACCTCAATGTCGTGCGTCTTGTAGCGGTCCACCTTCATGCCTTGCACTATCTCACGTACCTCGCCGTCCACACGGACATGCAGGTAGCCTTTCTTGCGCATGCTCTCGAAAAGCTCGCGATAGTGACCCTTACGGCCCCTGACCAGCGGCGCCAGAATCAGAATCTTGTGCCCCGCATAGTCGTGCTGTATCATCTCGATGACCTTTTCCTCGGTGTATTTCACCATCGGCTCGCCGGTCATATAGCTATAAGCCTTGCCGGCACGGGCAAAGAGCAGGCGCAGGTAGTCATACACCTCGGTGGTAGTGCCTACAGTGGAGCGGGGGTTCTTATTCGTCGTCTTCTGTTCGATGCTGATGACAGGCGAGAGACCTGTTATCTTGTCTACGTCTGGACGCTCCATGCCGCCCAAGAAGTTGCGGGCATAGGCCGAGAAGGTCTCGATGTAGCGTCGCTGGCCCTCGGCAAAGATGGTGTCGAAGGCCAGACTTGACTTCCCGCTGCCGCTCAGTCCGGTAATGACGGTCAGTGAGTGGCGTGGTATCTCGACGTCAATATTCTTGAGGTTATGCACGCGCGCCCCCCAGACGTTTATCTTGCTGTCGGTTCCGTTGTTCGTCTTGCTGCTCATTCCTCACCTCCCGTCTCGTTGGTGACATCGTTATGACGACGGATAAGGTTAATGTCGCGGCGGATGTCATACTCGATACCGTCGGCACCGCGGGCTTTCACAACCACAAAGTAAACGCCGTCCTTGCAGGGCTTGCCATTAAAGGTGCCGTCCCACGAACCGGCCACGTCGTGCCATTCGTACAGCTTCTGCCCCCAACGGTTAAAAATGTACGCGTGGAAGTCGACAATGCTCTTCCAGTGCGTAGTGGGGTTGTCGCCGTTCACCCCCTTGGCGCCATACTTGTCGTTGATGTTGTCGCCATTGGGAGAGAAAGCGTTGGGCATCTCAAGGTGACTCTCGGCAATGGTGACGACGATGGTGGCCGACTGTTCTACCTCACCATCGAGGACGACACACAGTGTTACTTCCGTATCGCCCGACTCCGCGAAGTCGTATGACGTATTCTCCTCATATCGGGTAATGTTGGTTTCGCCATTGCGCCCCACGTGGTGGAAGTGCCATTCCAGCGAAGCCCTGGCATCCAGTGACTCCGCATTGGCATAAAAGGTGACATGCAGTGGAGCCTCTTCCGTAAAGTTGGCATCCTGAGTGACCTCAGCCCCCGTCTTGTCAAGGTAGACAGCGGTGGGATGTATGTCCGCAAAGCAGCCCAAAGGCAGCAGAAAGACCATCAAAATGGCCCATATGACGCGCTTTTTCATCTTCTTCATCGATTATTTGTGCAAAATTACTCAAAAAAGTAGACTTTCCACATCTTTTTTTGTAATTTTGTACCCAAAATCGAAAAATCGTATATATATGAAGCAAATTTGGAGCCATTTCCTGCTTGTCGCCCTGCTCGCCTTCAGTGCCGAGACTGCGATGGGACAGGCTCAGACCTTTAAGGACCTGCACGAGGTGAAGCGCAAGGAGACCATCTTTGGCATAGCCCGCGACAATGGCCTTACTGTTCAGGAACTGATAGATGCCAATCCCGAGATGAACCAGCCCGGCTACGAACTGAAGAAGGGCGACATCATCAAAATACCTTTCCCTAAGGGTAAACCCGTTCCCAAGATTAATGAAAACTACGCCCCCTCCGTGTCGTCGTCGGCCACAGGCAAGAGCAGTGCCACGGATTTGCGTCAGCGCGAGATACGCGTGGGTGTGGTACTTCCCCTTCATACCGTCAATGGCGACGGCAAGCGCATGGTAGAGTACTATCGTGGTGTGCTGATGGCTTGCGACAGTCTGCGGGCCAATGGCATCTCTACCGATGTCTGTGCCTGGAACGTGCCTGAAGACGCCGACATCCGTCAGGTGTTGAACGACCCTCAGGCTGCCTCTCGCGACCTGATTATCGGTCCGCTGTACACCAAGCACGTGAAGCCTTTGGGCGACTTTGCCAAGACTCACGACATCAAGGTGCTTATCCCCTTCTCCATCAGCTCTACAGAGGTGTACGACAACGGGAACCTGTTCCAGGTCTACCAGAATGGCCACGTTCTGAACGATGCTTTCGTACACCGCTTCTACCAGCGCTTCAAGGACTGTCATCCGGTCATCATCGACTGCAACGATACCACCAGCACAAAGTCAGGCTTTACCAGTGCCTTGCGCCGTAAGCTGGAGCAGGAGGGCGTGGTGTACTCCATCACAAACCTCAAGTCCAGCGAGTCGATGTTCAAGAAGTGCTTCTCTACCACACAGCGTAACGTTGTCATCCTGAACACCAGTCGCAGCAACGAGCTCAGCGTGGCCTTTGCCAAGCTCAACGGACTGGTGATGACCACCCCGGGGCTTCGCATCTCGATGTTTGGCTACCCCGAGTGGCTGCAGTATCACCGTTCGCACCTGGACAATTTCTTTAAGTTCGACGTCTACGTCCCCAGCACCTACTTTGCCAATCCGTTGGCACCACGCACCACGCGCATTCAACAGAAATACCGCTGGAACTTCCATCAGGACATGCAGAACTACCCCCAGCGCTTTGCCATGACAGGCTTCGACCAGGCCTACTTCATGGTGAAAGGACTCCACCTGTACGGAAAGCGCTTCACTGGCGCCTCGGGCATGGTAGGTTACCTGCCGGTACAGACCCCCCTGCATTTCGAGCGCATCGGCAATGGGGGCATGCAGAACCGTGCCATCCTCTTTGTGCACTACACCAAGGAGCAGCGGATAGAGACCATAAACTTCTGATGCCGATGACCATGCGCAAAATCATACTATTCCTGTTGCTCATGCCCATGGCTCTCCATGCCCAGATAGGCGAATACCGTACCGACCTGGCTGTGGGTGTCAATGGGGGCTACCTGTTGAACAAGATCAGCTTCCAGCCCGCCATACCCCAAGACATGATGGGTGGCCTGGTTGGCGGCATTACCCTTCGCTACACCTGCGAGAAGTACTTCAGTAGCATCTGCGCCATCACGGCCGAGATTAACTATGCACAGATGGGATGGAAGGAGCGCATCCTGACCATCAACGACGAGCCCGTCATCAACCAGGAGACTGGAATCGCCGAGGAGTACAGTCGTCGCATCAACTACATTCAGGTGCCGCTCATGGCCCGTCTGGGTTGGGGTCGTGAGCGTCGCGGTCTTCAGGCCTTCGTACAGATAGGTCCGCAGGTGGGCATCTACCTCAGCGAGAAGACCAATGCCAATTTCGACATCAACAATCCCAACATCAATGACCGTGCCTCCAACATCTCAGGTCCCTCGATAGAGGAGTACGACTTCTCCAATATGTACAACAAGCCCGTCGAGAAAAAGCTGGACTACGGTATCGTGGGCGGCGCCGGCATAGAGTTCTCGTGGCCCAAGATAGGACACTTCCTGCTGGAGGGCCGCTACTACTTCGGGCTGGGCAACATCTACGGCAATACGAAGCAGGACTACTTCGGCAAGTCGAACCACGGCGCCATCATTATAAAGCTGAGCTACCTCTACGACGTCATCCGCACCAAGAACGACAAGATAAAGTAGTAAGCATCCCGATACAGGCAATAAACTCTAAACTCAATAATTATGTTCGAAGGACAACCGAAAGGACTATTTGCGTTGGCACTGGCCAACACTGGCGAGCGCTTCGGCTACTACACCATGCTGGCCGTCTTCGCCCTGTTTCTGAGAGCCAACTATGGACTGTCGCCCGCCCTGGCAGGCACCATCTATAGTGCGTTCCTCATGTTTGTGTATTTCTTCCCCCTGTTTGGCGGCATGCTGGCCGACAAGTTCGGCTTCGGCCGCATGGTCACCACCGGCATCCTCATCATGTTTGCCGGCTACGTGCTACTGAGCGTCCCCCTGGGTGGCGACAGCGTGGCACTGGTGGTTATGCTGGCTGCCCTGCTGCTTATCGGCTTCGGCACGGGACTCTTCAAGGGCAACCTCCAGGTGATGGTGGGCGACCTCTACAACGACCCGCAGTACAAGGACAAGCGCGATGCCGGTTTCTCCATCTTCTACATGGCCATCAACATTGGTGCCCTCTTCGCACCTACCGCCGCCATCAAGATCAAGGAGTGGGCTGAACAGTCGCTGGGCTACTCCAGCAACGATGCCTACCACTTCTCGTTTGCCGTAGCCTGTGCCTCGCTCATCCTCTCCATCGCCATCTACTATGCCTTCCGGTCCACCTTCCGTCATGTAGAAGGTCAAAAGGGCAAGGAGGCCGGCGGAAGCTCTGCCAGCGGCAATGCCTCGGCAGCAGCTGCCGATGCTCCCGAGCTGTCGAAGGAAGAGACCAAGCAGCGCATCGTGGCCCTGTGCCTCGTCTACGCCGTGGTCATCTTCTTCTGGATGGCCTTCCACCAGAACGGTCTCTCGCTGACCTATTTCGCCGACGAGTTCACCGCCCAGTCAGCCCAGGGTCTGCAGGCCATGTGCTTCAACGTATGGAACCTCGTGGCCGTCATCTTCATTGTCTATGCCCTCTTCTCGCTCTTCCAGTCGAAGACGGGCAAGGGCAAGGCTATCTCGGCCATCGTCATCGGCATGGCACTGTGCTTCCTCTGCCTGTCCTACGATGCTGACGGCACCATCAAGGTCTCGGCCCCCATCTTCCAGCAGTTCAACCCCTTCTATGTGGTGGCGCTGACCCCTGTGTCGATGGCCATCTTCAGCTTGCTGGCTGCCAAAGGCAAGGAGCCCTCGGCACCACGTAAGATAGCCTACGGCATGATTGTAGCCGCCGTGGCCTACGCCCTGATGGCCTTTGGCTCGCTCGGGCTGCCTATGCCTACATCCGAGATAGGGCCTGACGGCAATCCCACAGCCGTCCATATGGCCGATGTCACTCCTAACCTGCTTATCGGCGTCTATCTCGTACTGACCTTCGGCGAGCTGTTGCTCTCGCCCATGGGCATCTCCTTCGTCTCGAAGGTCGCTCCCCCCAAGTATAAGGGAATGATGATGGGCGGCTGGTTCGTGGCCACCGCCATCGGCAACCAGCTCGTCGTCGTGGGTGGTCTGCTCTGGGGCACCGTGCCCCTGTGGCTCTGCTGGAGCGTCTTCATGGGCGTCTGTCTGGTAGCCGCCGTCTTCATGTTCGCCATGATGAAGCGTCTGGAGCGCGTATGCTGACACTATTGCTGGCCTCGTGGCTGACGCTCGTCGAGCTGAACTGCGAGAATCTCTTTGACTGCCGGCACGATGAGGGGAAGCAGGACACCGAGTGGTTGCCTGCTTCCCCTCGTCATTGGACGCCGTCGCGCTTCTGGCGTAAGGTGAACAGCCTGGGACAGGTCATCATGTCGTGTCAGGACGACGCCCTGCCCGACCTGGTGGCACTGGTCGAAGTCGAGAACGACTCGTGCCTGCACTACCTGACGCGCCGTTCGCTGTTGCGAAAGGCCGGCTACCAGTACCTTATGACCCAGTCGCCCGACCTCCGCAGCATCGACGTGGCGTTGCTCTACCAGCCCGCCACCTTCCAGCCCGTGTGCTACGACATGCTGCGGGTAGAACCGTTAGAAGGCATGCGTCCTACGCGCGACATACTCTACGTCCAGGGCATGACCCGCGACAGTGTGCTGCTGCACGTCTTCGTGGTGCACGCCCCCAGCCGTTACGGAGGCGAGAAGGCCACCCGGCCTTTCCGTCTGCAGGTCATGCAGCGGCTCGTCGAACAGGTCCGTCTGCTGCCTGCCGACGCACGCATCATCGTCTGCGGCGACTTCAACGACTATGCCGACAGTCCCTCCTTGCAGTTCCTGCGCCGGCAGGGGCTTCACAACGTCACAGCCCGTGCCCCTTCAGCCCATGGCCGTGCCGAAGGCACCTACCGCTATCAGGGCCGCTGGGAGAGCATCGACCATGTGCTTGTCTCCACGCCTCTGCTGCCTGCCGTCAGGCAGGCCTGCATCAACGATGCTCCCTTTCTGTTGGAAGACGACAAAAAATACGGAGGGAAGAAACCCCTCCGTACCTATAGCGGCTTTCAGTACCAGCGCGGATTCAGCGACCACCTGCCCCTCGTCGTCCGCCTGCAGTGGTGACGGCGTCATCGTGTGGCATGTACATTTTTTACTTGTTTCCGCTCCCGTTCATGTCCGCTTCATGTCCAGTATATGTCCAGTATATGTCCAGTATTTGTTCAGTGAATGACTGAACATATACTGGAGGGGAACTGGAGGAGGACGGGAGGTGAAACTGAAGAAAACGGCGGGGGGACCCGGTTACGATTTGTAACTGTGTCCCCCTGCCGTGGATTGGAATGCTATACTCTTTGTTGTGGTTGTGCGGCTATTTGATGTTGGGAAGTTCGAGGCCGATGCCCTTCTTCTTGTCGACCACCTTCAGCACAAAGCCCAATACGAGTGCTGCTACGCCCAGGCAGGCCAGCATGATGAGCGGTGCTGTGTAGTTCAGCTCGGTGGCGGGAGTGCCCTCGGGGTTGGTGGCGTCGAGCACCTTGCCAATGAGCAGGGGGAAGAGCCACAGACCGATGTTCTGAATCCAGAAGATGAGTGCGTATGCGGAGCCGATGACCTTTGCGTCGACGAGTTTCGGCACGCTGGGCCACAGCGATGCGGGCACCAGTGAGAACGATGCTCCGAGCACTAGGATGGTGGTGTAGGCCACGATGATGCCGCCTACGGCAGTGCCTTTGAATAGGGGCAGTATGAAGGCAAACGTGAGATGACAGCCTATGAGTAGCAGTGAACCCAGGATAAGCATCGAGACGGCCTTGCCGTGGTGGTCGAGGTAGCTGCCCAGAATGGGCGTGATGAGCACGGCCAGCAGGGGGAATACGGCGAAGATGGACTCTGCGGTCTGCCGCATGTAGCCCATATAGCAATAGGTTATCAGTGCGACTATGCTGACGGCCAGCAGGGCGAAGCGGCTGGCGCTCTTCTTCTGGAAGTTTGATGCGAAGCCTGCGGCGGCTACGACGAGCATGATGACGTACTGCCAGATGGTGACGCTCTCGGCAGCCCAGAAGGAACCTGCTTCGGGGGCTGTCAGCGTCAGGTTGCACTGCAGCATGTTGACGGCATACTTCTGGAAGGGGAAGATGGCCGAGTAGTAGAGCACGCAGAGCAGGGCGACGAGCCAGAAGCCCGAGTCGGTGAGTATCTTGCCGATGTCTGATACCTTGAACGGGTCGTCCTTCTCTTCGGCCTCGCCGGTCTGTGCGTCCAGTTTCTGGTCCATGAAGAAGTAGACGACGGTCATCATTACGGCGATGCACATCAGTACGACGCCGAAGGCTACCGAGCGGCTGACGCTGACCTCGCCGCCCAGACGGGCAAAGAAGGGCGAGAAGATCATGCAGGTGGCTACGCCCAGGCGCGCCAGTGCCATCTCCGAGCCCATGGCCAGTGCCATTTCGCGGCCCTTAAACCATTTCACGATACCGCGTGAGACGGTGATGCCTGCCATCTCGCAGCCGCAGCCGAAGACCATGAATCCGCTGGCGGCACACTTGGCCGAGGCCGGCATGCCCTCGTAGAAGGGGCTGACGCCCAGCTCGTCGAACAGCGGGATGTAGTTCAGGTGTTCGGTAAACCACAGCTCCAGCGAGCTGCCTGCGAATGCCTCGCTTACGGCATACCACTTGATGCAGGCACCCACCAGCATGACTGCCGTAGAGAGCAGCATGGTGAAGCGCACGCCCATCTTGTCGAGAATGATGCCGGCAAAGATGAGGAAGAAGGCGAACACGTTGAGGAATACCTCGGCGCCCTGCATGGTACCGAAGGCCGTCGAGTCCCATCCGCGCGTCTCCTGCATCAGGTCCTTGATGGGGGAGAGGATGTCCATGAAGATGTAGCTGCAGAACATGGCCAGTGCCAACAGCAGCAGGGCAGTCCAGCGCATGGCTGCCGAGTCTCTTAGTGTCTTTTGAATCGTTTGTGTCATGTTTCTTTCTTTTGTCTTACAAATTGCCTGCAAAGGTACTAAAAGGCGGGCAAACGGCAAAGGGAAAACCCGTTTTTCTTTGCCTTTGCCCGTCTAAAGGCCTAAAACAGGTCTATGTAGTACTTGGCTCCCACCTTGAGCCAGAGTCCCGGCTGGGGCACGTTGCCGTAGTCCACGTAGCGGTATGCCGTCAGGTTGTTGGCCTCTACGTACAGCGCGTAGGTGTCGGCGTTCCAGCCGAGCCTTGCGTCGACGACGGAGTAGG
>Ga0247608_10003198_pt1 | contig 19410 bp, 11 predicted proteins | sample 176DNAGHGlowgp2_FD_193490 | JGI IMG/M metagenome (GOLD analysis project Ga0247608, IMG submission 193490) | Sheep rumen microbial communities from Palmerston North, Manawatu-Wanganui, New Zealand - 1766 DNA GHGlow gp2 | ecosystem: Host-associated > Mammals > Digestive system > Stomach > Rumen ...
AAGGTTGTTGACGCTACCGGTGAACCGGTTATCGGCGCAAGCGTCGTAGTCAAAGGCTCGTCAACAGGTACTGTAACCGACTTAGACGGTAATTTTACGTTAAACAACGTACCAGGAGACTCAAAACTTGAGGTCTCTTACATCGGTTTCCGTACTCAGACATTAGCCCCAGGCAGCAATCTCAACATCACTCTTGAGGAAGACAAGCAGCTCCTCGACGAAGTCGTAGTCGTAGGTTACGGCGTACAGCGCAAGAGCGACGTGACGGGTGCCTTGACTCGCGTAGGCGAAAAGGAACTAAACATGAAGCCTGTATCTAATGCTTTCGAGGCATTGCAGGGTAAGGCAGCAGGTGTGGACATCACGTCAAACGAGCGACCTGGTGAAATCGGTAATATATTGATTCGTGGTCGTCGTTCTCTGAATGCATCAAGTGCTCCTCTTTATGTTGTTGATGGAATTCCTCTCCAGTCAGGTGGCATTGAAACTCTCAACCCACGTGACATCGAGTCTATCGACATCTTGAAAGACGCCTCTTCTACCGCTATATATGGTAGCCGCGGTGCAAACGGTGTCGTTCTCATTACAACAAAGCGTGGTCAGGAAGGCAAAACACAGCTTAGTTATAATGGTACAGTGACTTTTCAGAAAATTATAGATAAGAGTCCATCAATGAGTGCAAGTGATTATATCACATGGCGTCGTTGGGCTAAGTATAACTCTGATCCTAGTAAATTCACTCCTGGAGATCAGCCCACGTATGTGCAGGACCACGACTATTTCTCAGATGATGAGGTAGCTTGGGCCAACGTAGAAAAGGGTTGGGACGAAAACCATCAGATTTGGGATGGTTCAAAAGTTACAGACACTGATTGGACAGACTTTGTAACACGTACAGGTGTTACTCATGAGCATAATATAAGTGCACGTGGTGGCGCAAAGAACGTAGCTGGAGGCGTTTCTTTTGGATACTTGAATAATAAAGGTACACAGAAAGGCCAAGGCTATGAGCGCTATACTTTATCTGCTACAGCTGACATTCAGGCAAAACCTTGGTTTAAGGCTGGCGGTTCATTCAATGCAAGCTACAGTGAACAAAAGTATGGTTTTTCTCGTTTAGGACAATCTAGCAACTCTGGTCCTACAGATATCTATGGCGCAGCAAAAAGCATATTGCGTTATGCTCTTCCATACGATGGATTAGGAAGAATAATAGATTACCCTGGTGGTCCTACAGCGAATACTTATACCATAATGGATGAATGGAATAAGTCAACCGACAATCGTCAGACTTTCCGTGCATTGGGTAGCTTCTATGGGCAAATTGACTTCGGCAAGATATGGGAGCCTCTGCAGGGACTGCAGTATAAGATACAATACGGTCCAGACTTCCAGTTCTATCGTAGAGGTTATTTCATTGACAAATCATCAGCTGCACGTGGCGGAGGCAACAACCTTGCTAATCGTAGCGACAGACGTACTTTTGCTTGGACACTTGACAACATGATTCTCTTTAATAAGGAATTTGGAGAGCATAACCTTGGTTTCACTTTCCTGCAGTCTGCATCAAAGAGAAATGTTGAGGAAAGTGGCATGGGGTCAGAGCGAATTCCTTTGCCATCATTCCTGTGGAATAACATGGGTTCTGTAGATATTTCTAATAAAGATAACAAGGCAAGCATGAGTACCGGTTTGATTGAAAATACTCTTGCTTCTTACATGGCTCGTGTGAATTACTCTTTCCGTGACCGATACCTGCTTACTGCATCTGCACGATGGGATGGCTCAAGCGTACTCGCAGAGGGTAACAAGTGGGATTTCTTCCCATCTATGGCTCTTGGATGGCGCATGGAGCAGGAAGACTTCCTGAAGGATGTAAGTTGGATTGATCAGTTGAAAGTACGTATGGGCGTAGGTGTTACAGGTAACTCTGCAGTTGATTCGTATGGAACACTTGGAGTCATCAGTAGTTATTGGATGCCGTTCAGTACAGGTAATTCCCAGATACTTGTAACAAACGAACCTTATTATTCTTCAGGTTCAAATCTGATGCCTAATAAGAATCTGAAATGGGAAAAGACAACACAGTGGAACTTTGGTGTAGATTTCAGCTTCCTCAAGGGCCGTATTGGTGGTACACTTGATTTGTACACATCAACAACAAAAGACCTTTTGATGAGAATGGCTGTTCCTTCACTTAGTGGATATCCTGCAATGATGGCAAATATTGGTAAGACCAGTAATAAAGGTTTGGAACTGACATTGAATCTTATTCCTGTAATGACAAAAGACTTTACATGGAATTCTAATTTCAACTTCGCTTGGCAGAAAGACAAGATTGAGGAACTTTCTAATGGCAAGGTTGATGATGTTGCCAATGGATGGTTTATTGGTGAGTCTATTGCTATACATTATGGCTATGACAATGCAGGTATATGGCAGGAGAGCGATGCAGAAGAAATGGCTAAGTTCAATGCTAACGGCGAGAATTTCACTGCAGGTTGCGTAAGACCTGTTGATCAGAACGGTGACTACAAGATTGACGGAGAAGACCGTGTAATACTTGGTAACCAAAATCCACGTGTGACGATGGGCTGGTCAAATACATTTAGTTGGAAAGGTTTGGAGCTTACTATTGAACTCCAGGGACGTTTCAAGTATATGGTTAGCACAGGTGGCGAAGGCCAGTTTGGTATGTATCAGCAGCGTGAGATTGACTATTGGAGACCTGACAATACAGGTGCAGAATGGCAAAAGCCGGTTTACAGCACTGCGGGCGGCGACAAGTACTCAGGTTTGTTAGGTTTCAAGAATGCTTCATATATAAAGATTCGTAATCTCTCACTGGGCTACAACTTGTGTAAGAACTTGTGCAACAAACTTGGTATCAGTTCTGCAAAAGTCTATATACAGGGAAAGAACCTCGGTATGCTCTACTCTTCAGTTGATTTCATGGACCTTGATACAGGTTGGACATACTACAACCGTGGCTTCACGATGGGACTTTCTGTCGATTTCTAATAATTAATTAATAATATTTGATATATAAAGATATGAAACATATAAAAAATAAAATAGTTTGTGGTGCATTGTCACTCTGTGCTGCGATGAGCCTGAGTTCTTGTGGCAATGACTTCTTGTCAGAGGACGCTAGTCATCTTTACACTGACAAACTGCTGGAAACAGAGGAGGGAGCATTGCAGATGGCTGCTGGCTTGTATGCTAACATTCGTTGGCATTTCGGATACGAATGGGCTTATGGTGTTACTCTGTACGGTTGTGACGAGTTTACCAATGGTGCGGACCTTACTGCAGAGCCTTGGAATACGTATGACAGCCGCTTGAACCCTCTTGACTGTACGCCTGCGCTTGGTGCAGCTAATAAGAACTGCCCTGGTGTGTCAGCATTGTGGGACCAGATGTATTACGGTATATCTACTGCTAACCTCGTTCTTTCAAAATCAGGAAACCTCAGTGATCCTGAAACGCGTAACAAGGTTATAGGTGAAGCTCATTTCCTGCGCGGTTACAACTACTATCGTCTGTTTGCACAGTATGGTGGAGTTGTAATACAGACAGAGGCAGCCAATAGTAAAATCAAGAAAGACTATACACGCTCTACGGCTGAGCAGACCTTAAATCAGGTGATTGCTGATTTTGAGGAAGCATATAATTATCTGCCTACGAGCAAGTGGCGTGGTAATGGCACATGGACGAAATATACAGCCGCTCACTTCCTTGCGAAGGCTTTGTTGTTCCGTCAGTCAGAGCGTTGCAGTGATTGGAACAGTGCATATAATAAAACAGAGGATCTGAATCGTGTAATTGCACTTTGTGATGAAGTTATTGCGGCATGTCCATTGGCAAAAGACTACGCTGATCTTTATGCAAAGTGGACAGGTATCAATTGCACAAACGAAGGCCTGTCTGAAATCTTGATGTGTGCTGAGCATAATGGTGATGCTTCTACTGTAGGCCGCTTTGGTAACCGTACCTACAACTACTTCTCACCACAGTTCTCTAATTTCTCTGGGGCATGGGTTAAACGTGGTGCATACATTGGTGAGATGGATTTCCAGCGTTGTCGTCCTACAGAATATGCATATTCTGTTTTTGACAATGTGAATGATGCCCGTATGTGGAAAACATTCAAGACTGTATATGGTTTGAATAACATAGCCGCTACGAAGCAGATTGACCTTACAGATGAGCATGGAAATGTAGTTCGAGACGAAAAAGGTGAACCAAAGAAAGTCACTGTATATGATCGTGAAAAGGTGGCTAACGATAACGGTATTGATGTTTCACAGGTACCAGAATTAGGTGATGAGGGCATAATCTTTATCCTCAATAAGAAAAGTGACAGACGTTTCGACGGTGAGCCTTACGGTACGTTCGGAAGAGGTGCTCAGATTCATACATTTGTGAATCCTGAAACAGGCAAGTGGGTGCCAAATGCTTTCCCTCTGTTCATGAACGAAGAGTATGTTTTGTACAACTACGGAACAAGTGGCAAGACATCAACGTCTAATGTGTTCTGCGGTATTAACAAAACAGCCGATGGTACACGTACTGCTGAAAAGGGTGATGCACACCGTGATGTTATTATGGCTCGTACTGGTGAGACATACCTTGTAAAGGCAGAGGCTCAGGTTCGTCTCGGACAGTATCAGGAGGCTATTGAGACTGTAAATATTCTGCGTGCACGTGCTCAGTGGAAGGCAAAGGAGGATCGTAGTTACTACACAGATGGTTCTATGTCATTTACGACATCAGCAGGTGGCGACGCTGATAATACATTATCTTCTAATAAGTCTAACTGTACAGGTCTGGATGATAAAGGGCATACCAAGTCTCTGACTATGGGCGAAGCCTTCAAAATGTCAAACCTCAACAAGAACACTTACTATCTGTCAACAGGTATTGAAGAGACTACCGCTGCATCCGATCTGCAGATTGCAAGCTACACAGAACTGCCTGCAGAGGACGAGGCTATATTGGCAGAACTTGGTTGCACTGGTGACTACGAGCGCATGCTTAACTTCATCTTCAACGAGCGTACTCGTGAGCTTCTTGGTGAGTGGAATCGTTGGGAAGAGTTGTCACGCGCAGGTCTGCTCGTAAAGCGTGCCAAGGCTTTCAACCCAGAGGCATCTGGTATTCAGGCTGGCAAGCATGAGCTGCGCCCAATACCACAGACATTCCTCGACATGTTGCAGAACTCTGATGGCTCTAATCTCTCTGCCGAGCAGAAGAAGGCCATGCAGAACCCTGGTTATTAATCTCATGAATGATAAATGATTTTTTTTATAAATGATATGATTTTGTAATATTTTTAGGTTATTCAGGGACTGTGTCGTGAGATACGGTCCCTGTTCTTTTTTTTCATAACTTAAACGATCATCTGAACTCGCTATTACAAGCGTATAAGTTCGGGTGGTATATTAATGCGTAAATAATGGATAGTGCAGTATAATACCAATAACGTACAGAAATCAATCAATAACATGGATTTTGGCAAAAAAAACATGGATAAAACAACTGCTTTTCTGAAAAAAAATAGTAACTTTGCAAACAGAAGATTAAATGAACATATTAAATAAAAACACAAAACACAGGATGAAGAAAAACATCTCCCTATTATTAATGCTCGCCGCCATAGGCACCGCTGATGCCATGGCTGAGATGAACTCTAAAGACACATTGAACGAGGTTGTAGTTACAGGAACACGCAACGCTGCCGACGTTCGCCACCTGCCAATGACGGTAAGCGTGGTAAATCGCGATAGGTTGACCATAGGACAGCAGATGAACGTACTGCCTACGGTGATGCAGCAGGTACCGGGCATGTTCGTTACCAGTCGTGGCGTCATGGGCTACGGTGTTTCCACTGGCGGTTCTGGCGGCATCAGCGTACGCGGACTCTCAGGCGGTGCTGGTCAGGCCATGGTACTCATTGACGGACATCCACAATATCAAGGTCTTTTCGGTCATCCTATATCCGACAGCTACCAGACTATGATGGCTGAGCGCGTAGAGATTGTGCGCGGTCCTGCCTCCGTGCTGTATGGCACTAACGCCATGGGCGGAGTAATGAACATCATAACACGTAAGTCGAAGACTGACGGCATACACACCGACGTAAGCCTCGGTGCAGGCAGCTACGGCACCGTGCAGGCAGAGGCTACCAACCAGATAAGGAAGGGTGGTTTCTTCTCTACCATAGCAGCGCAGTACTGCCGCACGGACAATCACCGTCCTAACATGGGATTCGAGCAGTATGGAGGCTATATAAAGATAGGTTACGACTTTTCTAAATACTGGAGCGCATACGTTGACCTCGACCTCACGCACTTCAATGCAAGCAACCCTGGCACCGTAAGTGTACCTAAGGCTGAGAACGACCAATACATCACACGCGGTGCGGCAAGCTTCGTAGTGGAGAACCACTATGGCAAGACCAACGGTGCCATAAGCATATACGATAATTTCGGCATACACAAGATTAACGATGGATACAACGTCAACGGCGGAACACCGCAGACCGACCTCTTCCGCTCCAAGGATGCCGTGGCTGGTTTCTCAATATGGGAGAGCACAAGTCTCTTCAGGGGCAACAACATTACCATAGGCTTTGACTATCAGAACATATACGGCAATGCCTACTACACTAACCGTGAGACGGGCCAGCGCGTGACTACCCAGAAGCGCAAGATGCAGAGTGCCCGCAACCATGAGGATGAGTATGCCGGATACATAGACTTCCGTCAGGACCTGGCACAGTGGCTTACCATCGACGCCGGCGTACGCTACGACTACCACACCGTAGCCGGAGGCGAGTGGATACCACAGGGCGGCATCATCATACGTCCTATGACTACGGGTGAACTGAAGGCTTTGGTAAGCAAGGGCTTCCGCAATCCTACCACCAAGGAGATGTATCTGTATGGCACTGCCAACCATGAGACTCTGAAGGCTGAGCGCATGTGGAACTATGAACTGTCGTGGCATCATCGTATTGGCAGCTTCAACTATGGCGCCAACGCATTCTACATCAATGCCGACAACATGATACAGACCGTGGGCGGCAAGAATATCAATACCGGCAAACTGAAGAACTGGGGACTGGAAGTTGAGGCGGCATATCGCTTCTCTGACCACTTCAGCGTCAACACCAACCATTCTTTCCTCGGTATGGAGAAGAAGGTTATTGCTGCTCCTGAATACAAGGGTTTCATAGGTGCCGACTATACTTGCGGCAAATGGACTGCCAATGCTGGTGTTATGTACATCAACGGTCTCTACACCAGTGCAACCGAGAAGGAGAATTTCTGCCTTGTCAATGCTTCTGTAGCATATCGTCTTACAAAGTGGCTGCAACTGTGGGCACGCGGTGAGAACCTCCTGGCTCAAAGCTACGAGATAAACCAGGGCTACCCTATGCCTAGGGCTACCTTCATGGGCGGAGTAAATGTAAGATTTTAATTAATGCATAATGCATAATTCTTAATTCTTAATTCCAGGGACTCTTAACTCAAATATTCTATAATGAAAAAACTTCTATTTACACTAAGTCTATTATGCACAGCGCTGTGCGGTACATCCGCACAGCCTGGCATAGATGAAAGTCTGGCACGCCATAACTTCTTCTATGCCGGACAAAGTAAGCGCCTGCGTATGTTCATCGTGAAGGATGGACAGGTAAGCTGGGCTCACGAGTACAAGGGACGCGGCGAGATTAGCGACGCCGTACTGCTGACCGACGGTCACATACTCATTGCCCACCAATACGGCATTGCCGAACTCGACAAGGACGGCAATGCCATCTGGAGCTATGATGCTCCTAAGGGATGTGAGATTCACACCATACAGCCTATAGGCCGCACCCACGTGGTGTATGTGCAGAACGGCAAGCCTGCCAAGGCGGTGGTGATGGAGATTCCTTCTAAGAAGATCGTAAGGGAGTTTGAACTGCCTGTAAACGAGAAGAGCTCAGTACACGGACAGTTCCGCAGCGCACGCCTTACGCAGCGCGGCACCCTGCTCATAGCCAACATGTCATTAGGCTGCATACATGAGTATAACAGCAACGGACAGGAGGTGGACCGCTGGACGGGTTTCCTGCCATGGTCTGTGCAGGAGCTGCCTAAGGGCAACCTGCTCATTACTGGCAGAAAGGGCCTTATACAGGAGATTAACCGCCAGGGACACGTGATGTGGCAGATGAATACCACCGAGTTCGGCGTTACGCAGCCACAGAAGACGGTGCGACTGAAGAACGGCAACCACATAGTAAACAACTGGTACAACGAGTGGAACAAGACTCCTATGGACACCCTGAATGCGCCTGTGCAGGCAGTGGAGGTTGACAAGCAGGGCAAGGTAGTGTGGCAGCTGAGGGCATGGAAGAACCCTGACCTCGGACCTTCCACCACCATACAGCTGCTCGACGAGGCTGTGAAGCGCGAGCGACTGTTCTTCGGCGAGTTCAATGCGCAGAAGCCTAAGCTTTTCGTAGGTCCTAACGAGCCTATTGGCAAGGGCAAGGGCATACACCCAGGCAGGGTGGCATGGGTTCACGCTCCGGGCGTTGCCACATGGGACGGACACACCGGACTGTGGGTGGAGGACCGCTGGAACGACCAGGCAAAGGCTGACGCACTGATACGTGAGGGCGTGATGCAGCTGACGGGCGAGACCAGCCCCAAAAAGGCGTGGCAGGCTCTGTTCAAGCACTTCAACAAGGAGCACAAGCGTGGCAACCGCGGCTATAAGAAGGGCGAAAAGATTGCCGTGAAGCTCAACATCAACAATGCCATAACACACCACGACACCATAGAGCTCAACTCTTCGCCTTTCGTTACGCTGGCATTGGTGCGCTCCATGGTCAACGACGGCGGCGTGCGCCAGCAGGACATCATCTTGTGTGAGCCAAGCCGCGCCATAACCGACAGTATATATAATAAGGTTTACAGGGAGTTCCCACAGGTGCGCTTCATCGACAACCTCGGCGGCGACGGCAGGGAGAAGTGTGAGTATTACCCTGAGCAGATAGTATATTCTACAGACAACGGCAAGATGGCACGCGGACTGGCTAAGTGCATCGTTGACGCTGACTATCTCATTAACTCCGCCTTGTTGAAGACACACTCTGGTCCGGGCGTCACGCTGACGGGCAAGAACTGGTATGGCGCCACCGACATCAACCTGCTGTGGCGACAGAATGCTCACAACGGCGTGAGTCAGGACAAGCGCAACGGCAAACCTGCCTACAAGACTTTCGTGGACTGGATGGCTCATAAGGACATGGGACAGAAGGCGCTGCTCTTCATCATCGACGGCACCTACGGCTCACGCGACGTGAACGGTGCGCCTAACCCTAAGTGGATGAAGGAGCCTTTCAACGGTCAGTGGGCTTGCTCGCTGATTATGTCACAGGACGAGGTGGCATGTGATGCCGTGGGCATGGACATCATCATCAACGAATGGCCTGAGTTCGGTAGCCTCAACTACTGCGACGAGTATCTGCGCGAGGCTGCAAGCATACCTGACACTCCAAGCGGAACAGTGTATAAGTTTGGTGGCAAGCCGCTCACCGAGCCTCTCGGACTCTTTGAGCACTGGGGCAGCGACCACAAGTACACCAAGATTGACCTGATATATAAGGAACTGAAGTAGCATCCTGAAAAACAAGGGGGAAAAAGCCAAAAGGCTTTCCGGTAAACTGCGACAGTGTCGCAGTAAACAAGGGAATATATATATGATAAAGAATTATTTGTTTACGATAAGGAAGAGGGTGCTGAGCGTGGCTGTCCTCGCCCTGTTCTCCGCTGCCATGCAGGCGGATGACGCCTTCCACGGCATACTGCCTGTAACCGACCGCACCATGACGCGCAGCCTTAACGGCGAGTGGGCATTGAAGGTCATAGAGGGAACGGCAGACACTGACGAGGTGCCTGCACAGGACGGCTCATGGGGCAAGATACCCGTGCCGGGCTGTTGGGAGGCTTACGGATATTGCAAGCCGAGCTACGACAAGGCCAATCCATTGACGGGCTACTACCGCACCACCTTCTCCGTACCGACGGAGTGGAAGGGCAAGCGCATAGTGCTGCGCCTTGACGGCGTGCTCTACGGCTACGACCTGTGGATAAACGGTAAGAAGGCCGGCTCATGGCGCTCCGGATATAACACCGCCCTCTTTGACATCACGCCATATATCAACAAGAAGAATGGCGAGCAAGAGCTTGCCATGAAGGTGATAACACGCTTCCCCGGCAGCGACTTCGACTATAACGACGACTGGGCACCATCGGGAATATTTCGCGACGTTACACTGATGGCGGTGCCCGAGACTCACCTCAGCGACCTCACCATTCATGCTAAGCTCAGCGGTGAGGTGAGCGTTGACACCGAGATTGCCAATGCCAGGAAGGGCACTACCGTGAAGCATGAGATATATGACATGCAGGGCAATATGGTTGGCACGTCAAAGGTTGACAACCCGCAGTTGTGGACTGCTGAGACTCCGTATCTCTACACCCTGCGCACCATGCTGATGCAGAAGAAGGACACGCTGCAGGTGTTCACCAACAGGTTTGGCTTCCGTGAGACCACCATAGAGGGCAATGTGCTGAAGCTTAACGGCAAGCCCATCAAGCTGCGCGGCGTGACGTGCCACTCCACCGACCCCGTAACGGTGAAGGTTATCAACGAGGAAAGCATACTGCGCGACATGAAGCTTATGAAGGAGGCTTCTGTGAACTACATTCGCACATCGCACTACCCACGTGAGCCGCGCTTCTACGAACTGGCTGACTCTCTCGGCTTCTACGTCATTGACGAGGTGCCGTTCGGTTTCGGCGACAAGCTATTGTCTGACACCGCCTACTACCCTGTGTTGCAGCAGCGTGCGCAAGCTACCATACGTCGTGACAAGAACCACCCTTCTGTCATCATCTGGAGTCTGGGCAACGAGAATCCTCTCACCGACATCTGCATACGACTGGGAGAATACGTGAGCAGCGAACTTGACCCTTCGCGCCCTTACTGCTATCCGCAGGTGGGCAGCTACTTCCGCCGATTCTTTGAAGGCGAGAATGCCAAGGGCTTCCCTTCAAAGGCTCCGATATACTCTCCGCACTACCCTACTACCGGACAGATAGCCGGGTTCTACCAGCATCGTGACCGTCCGGTGATATTCACCGAATACTGCCACACCCTCGGCATCTCACTGGAGGACCACGACCGCCAGTGGGAGATAATACAGCGCACGCCGGGCATAGCCGGCGGTTCCGTATGGGAGTGGGTGGACCAGGGTATGCCGTTTACAACTGATGAGTCAGAAGTGAAGAGTGAAGACGAGTCGTTGAGCGTAAGCGAAAAACCTGGGTCTTCTTTGGTTGACGAAGGAAACTCAAAACTCATAACTCATAACTCAAAACTTACTCGTCATTTTGGTTACGAGGAGCGAGTATTCACATCTGATAACGGTGGCTTTGAGATGTATGGCAACAAGGGTACTGACGGTTTGCTGTATGCCGACCGCACTCCTTTGCCTAACTATTACGAACTGCGCCGCAACTATGCGCGTGCCTTCGTCACCGACGTAAAGAATGACAGCGTGACCATAGTAAACCGCTTCGACTTCCTTGACATCAAGGACAACGTGACCATTGACTGGACCTTTATGAGCTATGCAGAGACAGACACTATAGCCTTCGGCAGTCTGTCACCACAATGTGCACCCCACGACAGCGTGCGCGTGGCACTGCCACTGACAAAGTTGTCTGGACTGGCTCTGCTGAAGTTCACCCTTACCGACAAGGACGGCAACACGTTCCTGGAGCAGAGTTTCGTGATGAGCAAGCCCTCTTTCTCTGTCATCGGAACGAAGGGATGCGATACTGCCACACCATCTTTCCTCGTACGCGTAGGACGTAAGGCTACCATGGCAGAGCTCATCAAGGTGGGCGACAAACGCATAGAGCGCTATCTGCAGCCTGTTGACAACCCTTACGTCAAGGCTGACATAAAGACCAAGAAATGCCCTGACGGCAGTCTGGCGGTGAACTACACCCTTACACCCGACACCACCACCGACCGTTTCCTCTCTGAGATAGGCGTGGCATGGCTGCTGCCGAAGGAGATAGACCACGTACAGTGGTTGGGCATGGGACCGCTCGCCTCATACCCCGGACGCTGCAAGGCCAACAACTACAATATATGGTCACTGCACAAGGACGACCTCTATTTCGAGGGTAACCGCATGGGCATCGACGCAGCTTTCTTTAGCGACAAGGACGGCAACGGAATACTCGTGGTGGGCGACAGCCTCAACATGAATTTCGAGCAGACAGACCGCGGCATTGTCGTTACCGTGAATGCCGCCGTGTCAGGACAGGGACCGAAGTTCGCACGCACTGCGTTCCCGGTTACCTCAAAGAACACCGACACCCTGCAGGGCTCCTTCCGTATATGCGCAGTGAAAGGCAACGAGCTGCCGCCGGCGATGAGTTATCTTCTCAGCCAGCCTAAGACTCCGTTCAAGCCTTTCAAGACGCAGTACGACACTTACCTGATGCGATATGACGACATAAGCGAAGTCTATTAAGGTACAGTGACATCTCGCTGACGAAAGCGAAAACTGTAATTTGTATCGCAAGAGCAAGATAAAGGTGCATTTGCATCATCCTTGTATTCAACAAGATACAAGAGGCATTCTAAAAGCTATCGTTTTACACTGTAAAAGCTATCACTTTACATGGTGAAAGCATAGCTTTTACAGTGTAAAACGATAGCTTTTATGATGGAAAAACACGCAACTGTAAAATTGGTGCATCCTTTTTTCATAAGTTTTCCTCTTTCTCAAATACTATTTCCTTGACAATGACGTTATCTTTATTGGGGACAAAAGTATCTACACAACCTAAAGGTTAAAATGGAGTTAGTGTATAGAAATGACAAAGCTCATCCAATACTTAAAAAGATATATTAATTATGAAATTATTTATTCCACTTTTTATTCTTGTCTTTTGCCTAATTTCTTGCAATAATGACAAATCCGAACTTGACGATTACTATACAGAGATAACAAACAAGGATTTAAAAGATGCTATCATTGAATATGATTCCATAACAAAGAACAAAGTAACCAATTCATACATAGTTACGATTGTTATAGAAAATATGGGAGATACTCTGATAAACTATAATATCATGTATGAACTTTCCCCTGCGATGTGGAACGATTTTCCTATACTTTTTGTTGCTAATGTTAACGGTAAGGATGTAATATTTCGTTCCCACTCAACTTACAGACCAAATAATTTGGTGCGTCTAAACAAGAAAATAGAAAATGAACTTGTACGACGTAATTTTCCGTCAATTTATGACCAATATATCTCAGGTAAGCCATACACCTCTATAGAATTAACTGGTGGATATTCCAACCAACTTTTCTTCTATAAGGGAAAACTGATATTAAAGAAGCTGATGAGTGCAGACATACCTGTTTCTTTTGTTGCCAAACTTATAGCTGATAAAAAGATACAAGTAGATGATAATGGAGTAAAATACAACATTGATATCGATAAGTATTTTGAATATTGGAAGTAGAAAGCCTATCATAAGTTTAGGCGTTATCAGAAATATTTGAATAAGTAAAGACATTAGCCTCATTGTAGGATATCCTGCAAAGCCATTCTCGCCGTTTGATGGTGAGAATGGCTTTCGTCTTCGTTTTCGTCGGATTATGTTTACTTATTAACCAACTTCTCTACTTCTGCCTCTACCTTTGCCATGTCCTTGGTAGGCTCGAAGCGACTGACCACATTACCTTCACGGTCAATGAGGAACTTAGTGAAGTTCCACTTAATATCGGCAGACTTACGCCAGTCTGGGTTTGCCTTGTCAAACATCTGCTCAAGTAACGGAGTGAGCTTGTTGTCGGCATCAAAGCCCTCAAAGCCCTTCTCTGACTTCAGCCATGTATAGAGAGGCAACTCACCGTCGCCATTAACCTCAGACTTCTTAAACTGTGGGAAGTCGGTACCAAACTTCATACGGCAGAACTGTGCTATCTCGTCATCGGTGCCAGGCGCCTGGTTGCCAAACTGATTGCATGGTACGTCGAGTATCTCGAAACCCTTGTCCTTCAGTTTGCCATAGATGGCCTCAAGCTCCTCATACTGCGGAGTGAATCCACAGCCAGTGGCAGTGTTGACTATCAGCAACACCTTGCCTTTATACTCTGAAAGGCTCACCTCATTGCCCCTCTTGTCTTGTAGGGTGAAATCATAGACTGTCTTCATCGTAGTTTTGTTTTTAGGGTTATTATTACGGCATACCTTGGCGTCCTGGGCACTTAGTCCCAACGTCAGCACTATGCATGCCAAAAGCATTGTTATTCTCTTCATATAAGTAGTAGCTATTGACTCCTGGTATCACTCCTTGTCACTTACTTCCTTGCCATGCTCTTCCGCCAGCATACGGAAGAAGGTGTTCTTCGTAATGAAGAAGTCGTTGATAACCTTATACAGGTAGCTTGGATAAGGAATGCTGTCGTCAACGAAAAGGTTGTACGTAGTATTTATCTCATAAAGTTTTTCGTCAGAAGACTTTGTATATACCACATTGAGCGGTGATACCCAGTTCATGTCATTAATGACCCTCTTGACGAGTGCCAGCTCATTGAAGTCGCTCACGTCGAAGGAATACCATACGGGGTCAATCATGTGGCAGAAATAGCAGTCGGGTGACACCTGCAGGGAGAAGTTCTCTGCCTGAAACATAAAGTATATCACCTCGTCTCCGTCCTTTAGTCTATCCACCTTGTAGTCAGCGTTAAGTTCCCTCAGACTGCTGATGAGAATCTGCATGGGTTCACGTTCGGCGTTACTTACGTTGCCAGCTGTATCTTCATCATCATTAGAAGGATTTCCTGACGGCAGATTCTCTTTTTCATCACGATATTTCTTATATAGTCCGACAACGTATATAATTAGCAGTATCAATGCAATTTTTATTGCTATGCTTATGAAAACGGAATCAGTCATTCTCCTCACCTCCTTCCTCTTCTTGCTGCGCGTCACTGTCTTCCTTCTTATAGTCTTTGCCAAGGATGAACTCATGCGACTGCAGCACCCTGTCGAGCATGGCTACGAAGTAATCGTTTATTGCATTTATCTTCTCCGTCAGCGGCACCGTCAATATGGTGCTTATGTTAAACGTATCATCGTCGTCGTCATAGGCATATACCATCTTTGGCATGGCATACATGTTAAAATGGTTTATCTTTGACTGCAGTTCGGTTATGGCCTCTACGTCCCACCTGCTTACGGAGTGCCAGTTGTAATCTACTATCCTTATTACCATGGAATCGTCAAGCGCCACCATGAAGTGTTCCTTCTCGTAGAAGAAGCCATAGCGGTTATCGCCCAAGTCCTCACAGGTAGCTCCACCAGACTCCATTATGCGGAACAGCAGGTCCTTCGTGGTGGGTGGCTCATTGCCTGCCCTATGCAGTTCCTGCCCACTCTGCTGTGTATGTGTCTTCTTTTCTTCTGTCATAGTTTCTATATTAAGGTTGTCATAAAATCATCTATCTGTGCCTTCAGTCCATCGGTGGTGCCTGTAAGCAACTGCGACTGCCCGGCTGCCGATGACGCGTCATCGCCGTGCTGCATCATCCACACCTTGTCGGTTATACGCAGGGCTACGTCAAGGTCGTGGGTTGACACGAGTATTGCCTTGCCCTGCTCATGACACAGTCGGCGCAACAGTCGCAGAGTCTCCGTCTTCGATGGATAGTCGAGAAAGGCTGTAGGCTCATCGAGCAATATCACCGGAGTCTGCTGTGCCAGTGCCTTAGCTATCATCACCTTCTGTCGCTCGCCGTCGCTCAGCGTTTCCACCATGCGCTGTGCGAAATTCTCCATTCCCACCATAGCGAGTGCGTCATTTACTATGGTCCTGTCCTCCTCGCCCAGTCTGCCGAAGAATCCGGTGTATGGTGAGCGTCCCATTGCCACGAGGTCGGTCACCGACATATTCATTGCATCGATGCGGTCGGTGAGCACCACGCCAATCTTGCGTGCCCTCACGGCAGGTGCCATGGTGGATATGTCGCAGTCGTCTATCGTTGCCTTGCCTGCCAATGGTGGCAGAAAGCCAGCCATGGTACGCAGCAGTGTTGACTTGCCCGTACCGTTACGGCCTATCAGGCAGACGAGCTCGCCTGCCGTCAGCATGGCATTGATGTCATGCGCCACCACCTTAGTGGGGTATCCTATGGAAAGAGAACACAGGTTATAATTCATAATTCATAATGAATAATGAATAATTTAATGCATAATTCATAATTAAGTTCCTTCACGAACCTTTCCCCCTCCCTCACAGGGTTGCCCTCCCCGCGAAACGGGGGAGAAGCGAAGCGGAGGGGGTGTAAAGACCATTGAGGGATGGGGTGGGTCTCTGCTACTAACCCTTCACCATGTGGTAACCCATACGTTTCAGCTGCACCGCCATACCCATGAGATAGAGCTGGTGCAGGCATGCCACATAGGCATTGAACGCCTCCTTGGTGGATGCCTCTATGCCCTGATGGCGCAGGTAGCTGTTTACGTGTGCGGCGCAACTGCTCACCAGCTTCTCAAGTGATGCGTAGTCATCGCCCGTAAGCATCAGCACGTCCTCGCGTATGTATTCGTCCAGGCAGTCATAGCCGCGCTTGTCACGAAGGTAGGTGTACACGTCTTCCAACTTTGAGTATATCTCCCACTCCGTGTCCCACAGCTTTGCCATTGCCATGCCTATATACATCATCCACCCAAGCGATGCCTCTGGATAGTTGCCATATTCGCGTATGCCGTCAGGCAGGTATGCCATGGCTATGCGCTCCCACAGACCTTCTACGTCGGGACACTCTGGCAACCTGTCGTCACACTCTCCCTTCTCCAGTACATACTGGTAGAAGTCGTCGTGCAGTTTTTCTTCAAATTGTGTCATTATGTGTTATAGGTGGGTTCTAAAAATTCCCACGAATTAAATTAGTTTATTATGTGAATATCATTATGTCATCTTTTTGTTTTCTTTCAGTGCATACTGCCAGTCCTTTCGGTCACATAGCCCGCTATGCTCCCTCAACGACTGACACTCTGCCCTCGAAACAAATTCAAAAATCTGACAGTGGGAATTATTAGATCCCACCTATAGTGTTTCTATATATTCTATCAGTTTCTTGTAAAACGGACTATGTGACAGCGTCAGCGCATTACCGAAGATAACGAGCTTCATCCTTGCCCGCGTCATGGCTACGTTCATGCGGCGCAGGTCTGACAGGAATCCTATCTGTCCGTGCTCGTTGCTGCGCACGAGCGATATAAATATGATGTCGCGCTCCTGTCCCTGGAAACCGTCAACGGTGTTGACGCTGATAAGGTGGCGCACGCGGCGAAACTCCTCGCGCCTGTTTATCTGCTGGCGTATGTAGTGGGTCTGCACCCTGTAGGGCGATATGATGCCCACGTCGATGTTGTCTGACAGGAATCTCTCCACGCCTATCTTAGCTATGTAGCCCTGCAGGTGGAGCAGCAGCAGGTCTGCCTCTGCCTTGTTTATGCGACCGTGGTTCTCGCCTATGTACTGCTCCGGCTCTTCACTGTTCACCCACACTATGGGCTTCTCATAGTCGAGCACCGAACGGTGGCGCACACTGTCGTCAGAGCGCAGCTTGCCATCATAGAACCATTCTGAGGAGAATTTCATTATGGCATCGCTCATGCGATATTGCACCCCAAGCAGCGTCACGCAGTCGGGCTGCGTCTCAACGATGCGTTCCATCAGCGTCTTGCCCAGTCCGCCACGCATTGCCTCGTTACACTTTATGGTAGGCGGCAGTTGCTGGTGGTCTCCGGCAAGTATCACCCTGCCTGCCCTGCGTATGGCTATCCAGCAGGCTGGCTCGAGTGCCTGCGCTGCCTCGTCAATGAAGAGCGTGGAGAATTTCTGCCCCACCATAATCTTGTTTGCCGCACCTACGAGTGTGCATGCCACCACACGTGCCTCATTGAAGAGGTCGGCACTGATGCGCACCTCAATCTCCTGTGCCCTCTCCCTCAGCCTTGCCACCTTCTGGTGACGGTTGGGCGCCTTGGCTGACTGCAGCTGTCGTATGTTCTTCCTTATAGCCCACAGTTCGGGATAGTCGGGGTGTGACTCAAACTTCCTCTCGTAGGTAAACGACAGCATCTTGTCGTTCACTCGCGTAGGATTGCCTATGCGCAGCACGGGCACTCCATGGTCAACCAGCTTCTCCGAAATCCAGTCAACAGCCATGTTGCTCTGTGCGCATACCAGCACCTGCGTCTCCCTGCGCAACGTCTCGTATATAGCCTCAACGAGCGTGGTGGTCTTGCCAGTTCCCGGCGGACCGTGCACCACTGCTACGTCTTTTGCCCACAGCACCTCGTTTACTGCCTTCTCCTGCGTAGGGTTGAGCCATGGAAACGACATCGGCGGCATGGTGAGCTTGCGCACTGGCTTGTTGCCGGCAAACATATCGCGCAGGTCTGCCAGGCGCCTGCCTTTGCCGTTGGCTACGTCATCGAGTGCACTGAGCATGGTGCGGTAGCTGGTTTCGTCGAAGTACAACTGCACACCAAGTTTCTCGCAGCTGCTTATCTCTGCTATGTTTGCCAATGACGGTATCGACACCACCATCATGTCACCATCGGCATAGCTTATAACCGAACTGAAAGAGAAATAGCGCACCTTCTCACCCTGTATGGCGAAGAACTGCACCGGCTTGCCGTATTCAAACAGCGTGCTCTCCTTGTCGGAAGTGGCATTGTCTGCAGCAGCATCATCGCCATCCTGGCTACGATGGTTGTCATGTATCTCCACCACCAGTTGGTTGAGCGAATTGTAGTATGACCTTCCCACGCTGACAGGGTACCAGCAGATGCCCCTGCGCCGCCTGCGGTCTATGGACATCTTCTCCGACTGCACGCGGAACTCTTCCTTCTCAGCCTCATACTCCATCATCAGGAGTTGTCTCAGTCGCTGTATATATAATGTAGGGCTCTGCATAAATACTATCTATCTTCTATCGTGCAAAGTTACAAATAATCATTGAAATGTGCAAGCATAGCAATCGAAAATCATCCTTGCACCATTTGCCAACACTTCCTCACACCATACTCTACATTCTCAGTGAAAGCTATCACATTACAACCTAAAAGCTATCATATTGCAACCTAAAAGCTATCACATTACAATCTAAAAGCTATCACATTACAATGTAACATGATAGCTTTAGCCGACAAAGCCACCATAACTTCTGAAAAATAAGGACGATTTACTACGGTTACAGACCGACTGAATGTTGGCAAACTTGATTTATTTCGTGTT
>Ga0247608_10003203_pt1 | contig 19382 bp, 11 predicted proteins | sample 176DNAGHGlowgp2_FD_193490 | JGI IMG/M metagenome (GOLD analysis project Ga0247608, IMG submission 193490) | Sheep rumen microbial communities from Palmerston North, Manawatu-Wanganui, New Zealand - 1766 DNA GHGlow gp2 | ecosystem: Host-associated > Mammals > Digestive system > Stomach > Rumen ...
TGCTGCCACTCACTTTCCAGAAGCCACGGATAGCCATAACTGTCGTCGATGTTATCGCCCGTCTGGCCGCCCGGAGCATCGTGCATATCGAGGATGACACGCAAGTTCTCGTTGCGACACCAATCTACAACTCGATCAATCAGGCGGAATCCCTCGGTGCTGTCGTTCCTGCCCATATAATACTCATCGGTGAAGAGTTTATAGTGGAACGGAATACGTAAGGTATTCATGCCAGTCTGGGCAATATAATGAATATCGGCCTCGGTGATGTAGTTCTCCTTGAACTGGTTCCAGAAGTTGGCTGTGAACTCCTCACCCGTCAGTTCGCAAAACATCTGGTTGATGAGACGATAGGACGATGTTTCGCCAAAGCGGAACATATACCCTTCGGGGTTGATCCAGTTTCCCAAATTGATGCCTCGTATGAAGAACTTCTCTCCATCGGGCTTCACGAGGTCGTGTCCGCTCACCGTGATGAAGCGTCCTTCAAAATCGTTCTGCACTGTCGTTTTCGGCGTACAAGACGCCAATAACACGATGGCGATGCCTAAGGTAATAACACTTTTCATGCGTTTAGACTCTATAATAAAAAACTACGCTGCAAAGATATATATTATTTTGCCTCTCTCCAAATCTTCGGCAAAAAAATGCTGTAAATGAGAGCATTTTTGCCAAATGACGAAAAACGGGAGGGCGAAATCATCGCTCTCCCGCTAATTCCATAACCGAGTATTTACTTGTTGAAATAGGTTTTCTTGCCGTTGATGAGATAGAAATGTCCGGCCTCTGGTGCTATGACCCTGCGACCATTCAAGTCGAATACCTGCTGACGCTGCTGCGGAGCATTCATTTCCTCAATGCCTGTGACGGATGAATCATAGACGGCATTTTCGATGATGTAGGTTATCTCCATCGGCATGCTGCCATACGAAAAACGGGTTGTGAGGCTGAGCGTATTGTCGCTATGACTGTAGGTAGCAGTCAGCGAGGAGCCTGTGATGGCTTTCTCGACATCGTCCACGACAATGGTCTCGCTATAGGTCTGCTCATCGAAGACAACACTTCTCGTCTCCATGTCATAGGTGAAGGTTGCTCCATGGATGGTGAACGATGGGAGGGTCATATTCATCGCCGCATAGACCATCTTCGGCAAGGTGATGTCGGCATCAGTGGCTCCATTTACCTGCAGAAAAACGACATCTGACTCATTGTCCTGCCACGCATTCATAGATTCAACGCCGAATCTGGAAGGACCGACAAAAGCCATTGGGCCATGCTGTGAAATGGCGGTGGCGCACAAAACTGCACCTGCAAAAAGAGATAGAATTCGCTTCATTGTCTTGTTGTTTTGCATTCATACTTTTTCGGGTGCAAAGATACGGCTATTTTGCAAGTCGTGCAATCCTTATTTATGAGGAACCGCATCCTCAAAAATGAGGATAAGGCGTTTCAATCCATCGAGGTCTTCAATTCCTCGATGCTCACAAAGCCATTTACCACCGAGTAGATGATGATGTCAGCGATGGAACGTGCGCCCAGTTTCTCCATGATGTTTTTGCGGTGGGAGATGACTGTGGTTACACTAATCTGAAGTTGATCAGCTATCTCCTTGTTGATATAACCCTTGCTGAGCAATACCGCCACCTCGATTTCTCGAGCCGAAAGCACCTGACCTCCTTGTCCCGACTGTTTCTCCATCAGATAGCGCATACCATGTCCCTTGCTCTGGAGCGTCATCATATCGCGTATCAGTGTGGCTTCACTCTGGCATACGTTGAGGGTGAATACACCATTGATACTCATGTCGCCAGCCACCAGCACTATGCTCTTGTGCGGATTGTTGCGGAAGAACTGGACATGTTCGAAATAGATGCGTGATGATACGAAGAAGTGCTGGAAGTCCAGGTTCTCCTGATTTTGGAGCACCTCAAACGATTCGCATACCACAACCTCAGCAAATGGTGGCAAAAACCTTCCCAGCACCTGCTGAAGGCCCAAGCATGTCAAAATATTGTCGTCGATGATGGCAAAACGAATCGGGGGCATATGACAATTATTATTTTTTAATTGTAAATTATTAATTGAGATTTGTCATTTGACTTCTGTCGGATGCTCTCTCCTCCAGTCGAAATACCTCGTCCACAATTCGAGCTGTGGCATATTGGGCAACTCGGTGACGTAAGCGCCATCGCGGAAGTACATCGTGCTCTCGGTGCCCTGGCTATAGGCAGGCCAATAGGGCAGAAGATCGCCATTAGGATCGCCCGTCTTGATGAAGTTTACCCAATACTGGTGAATGATCTTCGTCATGGCTGCATCCGACGGACTTTGGGGGCCGCCCCAACCACCGCCGCGCTGCGGACCAAAGGTAAATGCCAACTCGAATGCATGTGTCGAAATCTGCTTGCGTTTGGTCTGCTGATTCATACGGAAAGGATTGAACTTCAATTGGTCGAAGAAGTACATATAGACCTTCCCCTGACCATTCTGCGACTGCAAGTTGGCCCAAGCGTAGGTTGGCCAAGCAAACGCAGCCTCTCGGAAGATGTCAGAATGGGCATCGAAAGCCTCTTGTTCGTTCGTGCCGGGATACATCCGCTTAAATTCATCGCGCCACTCGGAAGCGAACGATGTGCGCATCTCCTCTTCATACTGAGCGGTCGTGAATCTTCCCAAGAAACCCGAGAACATCGATCCCTCATCCGAATTTGTTCCCATCAGCACATTCACGTCGTTGAAGTTGCCCTGTTGGTACTGAACATAAGCATCGGTGCTGAGCACATAGTCGTCATAGCATGGCCACAAGGCACCGCCTGCACTAAATGCAGCCGAATCATTCAGGAAAACCTCAGCCGGTAACTTGCGCAGGTCCTTCAGCTTGGGGTTCTTTTTACCTGTGACACGCTGGATGTAAGCCAGTCCATAAGCCTCCGAGCCCTTCACATTGCGTACCGAATTGTTGTCGATGCGCACATTGTCCATCGGAACCATATTGCCACCGCTCTCGCTGATGGCACCGCGGAAAAGGCCCTTGGCCAATGGACTCTGACAAAGCATGCCTACTGAGATAGCACCCGCACTCTCGCCCATAATGGTCACCTTGGCAGGGTCGCCACCAAAGGCAGCAATGTTGTCGTGTACCCATTGCAGCGCCATGATCTGGTCCAAGAGGCCGTAATTGCCCGATGTGGCATGGCCTGTCTCCTTGAAGCTTTCCTGCGTCAGTTCTGGCAAGGAAAGGAAACCCATGCAATTCAAGCGATAAGTGATGCTTACAAACACGATGCCGGCCTTGGCAAAGTTGCTACCGTCGTTACCAAACGAATTTCCCGTCGAGAAGCCACCGCCATGGATCCAAACCAGCACGGGCAGTTGCTCATCCTTCTGCTTTGCCGGAGTCAAGACGTTCAAATAAAGGCAATCCTCGCTAATGGCGGGAGCCTCCTGTCCGGGCATCGCTTGTGCCCGCTGAATGCCCTGCACAGCGAAGTGATCCGCCTTCAGCGTTCCCTCCCAAGCCTTGGCAGGGATGGGTGCCTTCCAGCGAAGATTTCCCACAGGCGGTTCTGCAAATGGGATGCCCTTAAAGTGTGCCATCCCATCTTCGACCACACCCTCAATCTCTCCTTGGGCAACAGTTGTGCGGACGAGCTGTGCCTCAGTCTGAGCAGCTGCCAACAGGGCTATGACTGCCAATGCTATCTTCGATTTGCGCATCTTGTTCTCTCGTTTGGTTCAATGTCAAATTATATGTGAATGAAGGGCTGACGACCCATTCTGGCGCCAGCCCTTCGATTGTTATCTTGTATCGCTTAGCAGAAAGGATTCTCGGTGGGATAGTAGTTGCCCTTCGGGAAGTTGTAATCGATCTCGTCAACGGGGATGCCCATGTACTTGAGAACCTCCCAGAAGTACTTGCCCTGATGGCCGAACATAACGGCGCAGTGATGTGGATAGTGCTTCTCGATGAGGACGTGACGATAGAAGCGGCTCATGTTCTTGATGCCGAAGATACCGATCGAACCGAACGAACGTGTAGCCACTGGCAGAATCTCGCCCTGAGCAACGTAGGCGCGCAGCTTGGTGTCGGCGGTAGATTGCAGGCGGTAGATGGTGGCCTTTCCGGGCTTCAGGTCGCCCTCCAGGGTGCCATTGGTAACCTCTACAGGCAGGGCACGTGCCATGATACGCTGGAAGCACATCGTGCAGTTGCAAACCTTGTTCGAGGCCGTGTTGCCGCAGTGGAAGCCCATGAAGATCTCCTTGTCGGTATATTCGTCGCAGAGGAACTTCTTGCCCTTGATGCTCTCCTCGTACATGTCGTTAGGCACGGTGTTGTTGATGTCGAGCAGGGTGACGGCATCCTCGGTGATGCAGGTGCCGATAAACTCCGACAGCGTGCCGTAGATGTCCACCTCGCAGCTCACGGGGATGCCGCGGCTGGTCAGTCGGCTGTTCACATAGCAGGGCACGAAGCCGAACATGGTCTGGAAGGCGGGCCAGCACTTGGTGGTCAATGCCACAAACTGGCGGCAGCCCTTGTGAGCCTCCACCCAGTCGGTCAGGGTGAGTTCGTACTGGGCGAGCTTGGGCAGCACATGAGGAATCTTGTTGCCAGTGCCGAGCTCGGCAACCATGTCCTTCACCACCTCGTCGATGCGAGGATCGCCAGCATGCTTCTGGAACGACTCGAGCAGGTCGAGCTCAGAGTTCTCTTCAATCTCGACATCCAGGTCATAGAGGGCACGGATGGGAGCATTGCAGGCCAGGAAGTTGTTCGGACGAGGACCGAAGCTGATGATCTTCAGGTTACGTAGGCCGACGATGGCACGAGCGATAGGCAGGAACTCATGGATCAGTTCTGCACAGTGGGCAGCGTCGCCGACGGGCTCCTCAGGGATATAGGCGCGCGTCTTGCGCAGCGACAGGGCATGGCTGGCATTCAGCATGCCGCAGTAGGCATCACCACGACCGTCGATGAGGTCCTGCTGCGTCTCTTCGGCAGCAGCACAGAACATGGCGGGGCCATCGAAATATTTGGCCAGCATGGTCTCGGAGATCTCAGGTCCGAAGTTGCCAAGATATACACAGAGGGCATTGCAACCAGCCTTCTTGACATCCTCAAGGGCCTGGCACATGTGAATCTCGCTCTCGACGATGCAGATGGGGCACTCGTAGATGTCGGCATTGCCGAACTTCTCTACATACTTGGCGATAACGGCCTTACGGCGGTTAACAGCCAATGACTCGGGGAAACAGTCGCGACTAACAGCGACGATTCCGACTTTGATTACAGGTACATTTTTCATATAACAATAGAAGTGTATAAGGTAATTGTTTATGTTGTCTTTCAGGTGGCAAAGATACAAATATAATTTGATATAAACACTTTTTCACCCGAAAATTTTCTATTATACTCAAATTTTTACCTTTTTTTTTACAAATTACATTCCACACACTACAAAGTGGACCATTTTGATGGTTTACCTCAGCCTCAAATCCTTTTTCTGCCTCTTTTGTTTTGTAATCAAAAAAATATCTTTATATTTGCAGCGCAAATACCTCCTACCATCATGATAAACGTACAAGACTTTATCCGTAACTACCAAGAGGCCTTTGGTACCAAGGCCCCTCTACCTCTGTTGTTCGGCTACAGCGACCAACCCATTGCCGAGACTTCAAAGATTGGTGGCTGCTTCTTCAAAGGCCTCAACGAGGCACGCAATGGTGTACCCGTAAGCCTCAGCGCCGAGGTCATCGGTTGCGGAGGCGGCAAACTCTACACGGGCTTTTCCGATATGCCCGAACGTGTACCCAAATTCGTGTCGCTGACCGAAAAGTACAAGAAAACACCCGAGATGGTGAAAGATTATATCGACTCTTTGCAGATGCGACGTGCCGTGAAACCCTATCTGAACTTCATCAGGGCGGATAAGGCAGAAACTTTCGACAATGTCGAGGGCATCCTCTTTTATGCCACGCCCGATATGCTTTCAGGACTTTGTGGTTGGGCGTTCTTCGACAATAACGAGCCCGATGCCGTCGTGTCGTTGTTCGGATCGGGATGCAGTACGGTTGTGTCGATGACGGTGGTTGAGAATGCGCGTAAGGGCCATCGTTGTTTCCTGGGCTTGTTCGATCCTTCGGTGCGCCCATTCGTAGGACGAGATGAACTGAGTTTCACTATTCCTTTCAGCCGATTCGTCACAATGATGGACACCATGAAGGAGTGTTTCCTTTTCGACTCCCACGCCTGGAAGAAAGTAAAAGCCAGGATGGAGGAGGATAATTTATAAAGGCTCTATAGTCACTATAATTACTATTGTTACTATAATCAATTAAAAAACGTACAAAACCACCAACTATGAAACACTTGCTTGCCATTATGTGCATGATGCTGATGACCTCGATGGTCGCAGCACAAGGCACCAACCCACAACGCCCAGGTCGCACCGAGATGAAGAAGATGCCATGCCAACTGCTCAGCGGCATCACCGAGCGCGATTACGCCATCTATCTACCTGGCAGTTACGACGAAGAACCTCTCCGCCAATACCCAGTTCTCTACCTGATGCACGGAGGAGGAGGCAGCCATACCGATTGGGAGCGTGCCAACCATCTGTCGCAAGTGACCGATAGTCTCATCAGTTGCGGAGCCATCGATGACATGATTATCGTATGCCCCGAAGGCAACCAGCAGAACATGATGTACTTCAATTCGCCCACTCCCAATTCGGCAGCCCTCGGTGCGCCCGACTGGAAATACGAAGACTATATTTTCGAGGAGCTGATCCCCTACATCGAACAAAACTACCGCGCACGCACCGATAAGGGTGGACGAGCCATCGCTGGTTTCTCGATGGGCGGAGGTGCAGCTACGGTCTATGGTGTACACCATCCCGAGAAGTTCTGCATGGTCTATGACATCAGTGGCTACCAACGCGCCCAACCACTCGAATTCCTCAAATTCGACCCTTCGGCAGCATGGCGTCAGCAGATAATTGACGACAACAACCCCATCCTTCGAATCAGCCAAGGCTGTGACGAAGAAGTCAAGGCCTGGAAGCAGGTCGATTGGAAGGTAGCTGTTGGCGACCATGACTTTACCCTCGATGCCAATATGGACCTCGTCCAGGCCATGCATGCCAAGGGCATCCCCGTAGCCATGCACGTCGATGACGGCGACCACAACATGGAATGGGTCACTCCTGCCCTCATCGACGCCATCCAGCGTGCCAACCGCAATTTCAACCATTAACCCTCCCCTCACATGACAACCCGACTTCACCCCAAGGAAGAGGCGTCGCGCTGCCTGCTTTGCGCCGATGCCCCATGCAGCAATGCCTGCCCCAACGGAGATCCTGCCCGCGCCATTCGCGCCATTTGTTTCGACAACCTCCCCCTCGCCCGGCAGTGGGTTGCCCAGTGTTCCGGTGCAGAGCTCCAAGCCGCCGAGCAAGCCTGCATCCACTACGACAGGCCCATCCGCATCCGCGAGCTGTTGCGTACTGCCGAGGCTTCAGGGCAAGCCGAAAGTGCGGCGACCGGCTCTCCTGCCGAGGCACTTCCCGACCTCAGCATCGACTTCTGTGGCATTCCTTGTGAGAATCCCTTCTTCCTCGCTTCGTCAGCCATCTGTACCAACTACGAGATGGTGGCACGTGCCTTCGAGGCTGGATGGGGTGGCGTTTTCTACAAGACCATCTGCATGCAGGACATTCATGAAGTGTCGCCACGTTTCGATGCTGTCCACACCGATGACAATGGCGACTTCTATGGCTTCCGCAACATGGAGCAGCTGAGCGAAAACCCCGTGCGCATGGATTTCGACATCTTGAAACGTCTGAAGAAAGACTATCCCTCCAAGGTCGTCATCGCTTCCATCATGGGCCAGACCGAGCGGCAGTGGATCGTGCTGGCCAAGATGGCCGAGCGTGCCGGGTGCGATGCCGTGGAGCTCAACTTCTCCTGCCCCCAGATGCGACTGGCCGGCATGGGCTCCGACGTAGGTCAGAACCCCGAACTCGTAACCTTCTTCACGGCATACGTCAAGCGAAATGTCTCCATCCCCGTCATCCCCAAGATGACACCCAACATCACCCAGATCAATCAGCCTGCCATGGGCGGCTATTTTGCCGGCGCCGATGCCATCTCGGCCATCAACACCATCAAGAGCGTGACAATGAGCGACAGCGCCAGCGTCTCCCAGAAGAAGACCATCTCGGGCTACTCTGGACGTGCCGTCAAGCCCATTGCGCTACGCTATATCCTGGAGATGGCGCAGAATCCCATCATGAAGAACATGCAGTTCAGTGGTATCGGTGGCATCGAAACATGGCGCGACGCGCTGGAATTCATCCAGCTGGGATGCCGCAACGTACAGGTCTGCACCGCGGTCATGCAGTATGGCTATCGCATCATCGACGACCTTGTGCTGGGTCTGCAGACCTATATGCGTCAGCGTGGCGTGAAGCACTTATCTGACCTGGTTGGTGAATAACTTCCTAACTTTGTCTCGCCTTCCAACCTGGATCGCAGCACCGTTGTCTATCCCAAGATTAACACCGAACGATGCATTGGTTGCGGACGTTGCTATACGTCCTGCATGGATGGTGGTCATCAGGCCATCACCTTCGACACCGCAACACGTCGTCCCCACAACGTCGGCACGCGCTGCGTGGGCTGTCACCTCTGCCGCCTTGTCTGTCCTACGGGTGCCATCGGCATGTCGAAGAGGATTGAGAAAATACATTCGGCTTGACCGTCATAGGAGGATGAAAGCCGACAAGCAACGCGGAAATGCTTTTTCCTGTAGCGGCATGTCCTTCAGCGAACGTTGGCGGACATCATCCCGTCGAACCATGTCCTTCAACGAACGTTAGGGGACATCATCCCGTCGCTGCATGTCCTTCAGCGAACGTTAGCAGACATCCTCCCGTCGCAGCATGTCCTTCAGCGAACGTTGGCGGACATCCTTCCGTCGTCGCATGTCCCCCAGCGAACGTTAGAGGACATCATCCCGTCGTCGCATGTCCTTCAGCGAACGTTGGCGGACATCATCCCGTCGTCGCATGTCCTTCAGCGAACGTTAGCGGACATCCTCCCGTCGCAGCATGTCCTTCATCGAACGTTAGCGGACATCCTCCCGTCGCAGCATGTCCTTCAGCGAACGTTGGCGGACATCCTACTATAAAATCATGTCCCCCAACGAACGTTAGCGGACATTCTGCTATTATTTATCATTCACTCAACTTTCGCATGTGCGAAAGCCAATGATATGAAGGGATATTAAAGGATATGAAGGGATTTCAAAGGACGAATGTTTAATTAACAAGAATGGCTTGCCATCTTTCCAGCATCGCAGATGGATTGGTTTGAATGGCTCTGCGGTGCAAATATATGTATTTTTTCATTCTGGCAAAGTTTTAGACCAGTTTTTTCTTCGATTGCCTCTATGTTTAAATCAGGAAAGTCACTTAGAGATTGAAAGCCACCTGCAATGCGAAATGGATGCGGTCGTATTCGCCAGTCTCATAGATCATTCTTCCGGTGAGATAGGCGGAATGATGACGAGAATACTGCCACTCAGCACCAATGCCGATCAAGAAGCCATAGGAGAATACGGGGACGGACAATGTGCCCTCGAAATGCTGGATCTCCTTGAGCTGGTCAAATGTCTTATTATAATTTATGGGGCCATCGATTCTATCAAGTTCCGTACCATAGTAATCATATTCCAGCTTCTTCTCTGTCCTGAACGCCAACAGTGCACCAGCATCAACGTATGGCAGGATTTTGCCAGGCAAATAGAGATGTGTGATGCGCATCACTTGGGGTGATAGGATGCTTGTCATGCTGTAGCTGGCAGAATTGTCCTTTTCTCTGCCGTGGAGCACCTTGCCTTCCGAAGAAAACTTCTCGAATGCCAGCTCGGGATGATAGCTTAGGCAGGGCACAATTGGAATATCAGCAAATAAGCCCGGTACGACGGTTGTTCGCTTCTCCAGTTCGACCTTCTTCGGCCTGAATTCGCCATAGCTAATGCCCATGAGCACCCCCCACTTGAACCGCGGAAGGTGTGAGGCTCGGGTGGTGCGAACCAACATCTCTCGCTTTTCATACGATGAGGGGGTCGGCTCCATGCTCTCGATATATGCACGCACTTCGGGATCGGCTGCTATCGGCTTGTCAAGCAGCGCTGTGCGCAATGGGCTTGTGTAACCACAATCTGGGTCATCGGCAAGGGGCAGAAGCAGCGGGTCGTCCTTGATCTGGACCAAATAGACGGGCTCCAGCGGTTGTGTCTCGGTAGCACTGTGGTCATAGTATATATAGAAGTGGAGACTGTCTCTATAGGAATGGTCGCGCAGCAGAAAGAGGGTCTTGGTCTCCCCCTTGTACGTGAAGGTCTTTGCCCTGTAGAGCTTCCTTTTCGAGAGTTGGAATCCCAAATCCTTATCGGGTGTCAGGACCAGCGGCTTGCCGTTGGATGCATCGGTGCAGCTAAGAGAGAACTGCAGCAGATAGGGATCCGTGTCCTGAATATCTGATATCTGTGTCGTGCGTATATCCGGAGTCGTGTTGCCGATGCTTGCATGTTGGGCATGCAGGCATGAGAACGAGAACAGAAACATAAGAATTATTCTTCCTTTCATGAGGACTGATCTGTATTAATTATTTGTACATTTAAAATCTTTGACCTATCATATCCTAGCATCATGCAACTATCTTGTTGAAGATACTATTCAAATAACACAGGAAGGAATTTGCGCATATATTTCTTTAAGTCTTGAAACATTAAATATCTAGACGAATCCATGTCAACAAGATTTTCAGACATCCATACCAGCTTTTGAGATCTTTGTTTTATGAATACCAAAAGCACCCTGTTGTCAAGAGTCGTTGTCTCTATTTGTAATAAAAGAAGAGCTCTATCACTAGGGTTGGGAATAACCAGCTTGCTAACAGTTTGGTTGGAACTTGTCGGCAAATCGCATTGTTTTTCGAGTTTGTCCAATAGCATGCACAATCTGTTAATTTCTTTAGAGTCATAGAGTAAAGTATCCTTATGAGGCAAAGAACTATTGTGCACTGACTTTATGAAGTCAATCCTGCCAATATTTGCAGCTGTAAAGAAATGCGAATCGAATGCAATTATTCTCACACAATCATAGTCGTAGGAACTACCTTTGAGAACTATCGGTTTTACAATGAGTAATAATACCATTGAAAGACAAACAATAAACTTATTATTCTTGTTCATAGAAAATTACATATAAAGTTTCATCTGATAAGGGATCTGATACAGGGAACGTTGTTCCTTGGTGATTGGTTCTTGTATCCTTTTGATGAATAATCAGTCTCTAGGACCATATAGGCCTTGTGGGAAGAGTGAAAATGGAATACGTTTCTATATTCCAATTATGGAAAATGTCAAAATATATTAGGGAAATACAATCACAGGTGCGATGGATAACAGCTATCCATAATATTGGCTATAATTTCTATTTTCCTTCGATTTGACATTTTGGAAGAGTCAATAACTCTCCTTAAGATTTCCACAAGAATTGAATCAGAATCATAATATAAGTCGAAGTTCACAGGATTGACTCTCTCTAAAGAAAGGATAACGTCTTCTCTTTTATTTGAAAATAACAAACCAAGAGACATTTTGTTTTGTTCTGTAACTTCTATCAACCATATCTGGGGACTTTTCGCATTTATTATATAGGATGAAAAAGTTAGAATATCTCCATAGGTTATATTCATCCAAGAATCAATGAGATCCTTTTTATCTTTTGGAAGATGCATCTCATTGTTGAGATGTATTTCTCTCAACCGATGTCCCACATGAATATTTTTGCCTTTATGAAGTTGGACCCAAGTGATTCCATCATAATATAGACTTGGATTCTCGTTCCACTTTATTGCTACATTAAACTCGCATATCTCAGCTATCTTCTTTAACTGTTTTATCTTTAGATTTGCATTATTTGATGAAGAAACGACATCTCGGATGATGTCAGCCAAATAGATATAAGAGTACGAATCGGCTTCCTGCTTGAAAAAGAAGCCCATAGTACAAGATGCAGGAAACAAGTAATAATGAATCTTAGAGTTCGAGATAGGAAGTAGATATGCATGATTACTTTCGTCCTTTTCTTCTATGGTATCTAGGAAACAATACATGGCTGAGGTCAGCGGGACAATTTCGCAAAGTTTGGAGACCTTTGTCCAATTAATATTTGTTCCAAAGGCTTCCATCGAAAGGGAAACCCATAATAATAATATTAATCTTTTCATTCTAAACCTTTTAATTGTTTTAAATACTTAATTTCCATTTTGACCGGATTTTCTTCCCTTTTTTCTTTTGGGGCTCCGGTTGAGTTTGAATTGGAATCCGTTGCGTGTACTGCTTCATGAACGCCTGTCGCCCCAATCATCGCTTCTTTGGTAACAATCCCCATACCTAAAGCAGACCGGTATCTTTCTTGGATTGTACCTTGGGGGAAAACTGTCATATCCGCACCATTGATCATCCATAGCATATCATCGATGGCTTTTTCATAGACGGAAATAGTAGTTTCCTCTTTTATCATATTTCCTTCAGTTTCATATTTAAAACTGCCAATTTTTTCGACATCAGCTACACCTTTATTATCAATGTAATATTTTTCTCTTTCATACTTGAAAGAAATAGGGAAAGACGAATCTTGAAGAGAAGTAAAAAGTTCAGTCCCTACTTGAGTCTTCAACATTTCATTGCAAATAATCTTTGTATCTTCTGTAGCATTACTTGACCATTCCCCTGTATTATAATCATAGGTTACCTTCTGGTCATCTGAGCCTACTATCCACATTCCATTATTATCTCGAAAATTCACAGGATTTCCGCCGCAATAAACGTAAGGACTCATATAATAATAATCTTCAGCTTTGCTGTCAACCCTGTCCCACATCGGAGCCATTGCGAAATACTGCCTTGCATGTATGTCGTAATTGTCCAGTCCGAAGGTGCGGTCAAGTTCCTTGCCTTCAAATTTGTAATTCTGGAAGCTTTCATTCGTGCTGATGTCGCCGATTACTCCTCCGTAGGGATAGTAGTGGGTTATCTGCTCTTTCGTGCCGTTCTTATTCACTACCATGCGATTATTTCCCATGTAGTCCTGAATATAGTAATGCCAGCCATCGACTGCTCCACTTTGGTTGAATGTCGCATAGCCGCCATCGAACAGATACATCGAAGGTTGACCGTTATTGAGGATAAGGTTGCCGATGTAGTCGATGGAATCGGTTAGGGCGCTCGAACTTGCAGGTCTGTGGATTGTCCTCAGTTTCGTGCCGTTGGCTGCATAGATGTATTCAATCTGGTCATGCTCGAAGTAATAGATGCACCTCGCGTTGCCGAGGTCATCATACTGAATCAGGTCTATGTCGCGATTGAGGTCACTCTCCAACGCTCCGTTGGCATTGTAGCTGTACTCGTTGCTGTAGGTACAGCCATCGTAGAAGTCCGAAGCTCCCGTATAGGTCAGGTGCTTCTCCGCATAGTCCTCAATAGTCTTCAATTGGTTGCCATTACGGGTGATGACAAGGCTGTCAATCAGTCCGTATTGTCTTTGATTGTTCATGCCGTAGCGCATCAAGCCTTCTATGTTGCTGTTCTTGTCGTACCATATCTGTTCGGTATAGCGGTCGGTAGCGTTAATGTCAATAGGTTGAATCAAATCTCCGATGCCACCTGTGACAGGAATAAAGTTGAGAGTAGGATGTCCAGGTATTGGATCAAGAAATACCAGTGAATCTATGAGTCCTGGGTCGTCAAACGAAATCAATGGCTGGGAATATGCGGCTTTGGTCAAACGGTTCAATCCGTCGTAGGTGTAATCATAGCGATGCACTGCACCATGGTCTCCAACCTTCCAAGTCATGGCAGATATGGAGCCGTTGAAGAGAGGATTGTCTGTGTTGCCCTCACGATATAACTTCTGCTTGAAACCTCCCGTGGAGGAGATCTCCTTCACCCAACCGTGGAGCAGGTCGTAGGTGTAGCTCATATCTGCTTCCGTACCTCCACGGTCATTATTTTTGATGTTCCCAAAAGCATCGTATTGCAGGCTCATGACGGTTTCCGTGCTTGAGTTACCACCATTTTTGGTAATTGTGACTGTGGTGACATGGGGAAGATTAGTGTGCTGGTAGTAGGTGTTGGTCTGCAAGATGCTTCCCGTCCAGGCTGGTGTATTGGCCGTATAGACAAGAAACGTCGTACGTGTGCTGTCTATTCCATCGAAGAAGTTATGATGATAGTCAGTCACAGTTAGGATGCCGTTCAGGCCAAATTCCCCAGCCTTATGAATACGCCCCCTATCATCATAAGCGAATGTTGTGAGCATCGCCTCTCCGTTGGAGGCATATTGACGTGTGCCTGTTAGTCGAGACGGAGCTACGTTGTTGCTTGTACCGAGCAAGCTGGCGTACTGAGCAACACCACTGATGGGTTGGTTCAAACTAATGTAGTTGTAGCCGTCGTAGTAGTTGACCAACTCAAGCGTACAGTTGTTCGGACTCAGTTCTGAAAGGTCTCCAAGGTAACGATAACCCGTATCTTTGAATAGTGGCCCTGAGAATGTCTGGGAGATGAATGAGAAGTGCCTCTGCTGATAGCACATCGGCGTGGTTCCTTGGATACAGAGACGCCCCAGCCTGTCATAGATGAAGAAGCGGTAGCGGCCATTGCTGCGCAACAACCCGTCCTGCATACATATTGGCTGGTCGTGCCTGTCGTACCAATACTGCACGGGCTCGCAGCCGGGCAGGCGCTTCCAGATGACAAGTCCGCGTCCGTTGTATCGGTACTCGTAGCGGCAGGCGACCATATCGTCGGTACTGTCCTGACACTTGGGAGAAAGCACCATACGCAAACGATTCATGGCATCATATACATAATATGTGTCGAACGTATCAAGCGAGTCGGTTCGGCGCTCAAGAATGACGTTGCCGAAGATGTCGCTGTATCTTCTCACCGTCTTCCCGTCAGGATCTCTTTGCTCCGTGCAGAGCAGTGAGCCTGCAGCGTAATAGTTGCTGTCTCCACCAAGATTGTCCGATGAGGTGATGGTATAGCGCTTCACCTCGTTCGAACCGTTAGTCAGGTAACGGAACGTGTTCTGACGCCCCTCTTCCGCCCAAGCCTCGCCGGGTGTCGTCACCCGGACGGTGTTACCAAGCGCATCGTAGGAGGTTTCTGAGAAGGCAAGTGTGTCGGTGTAGTAAGAAGCAGATAAGGAAGCGAATGCCGACTCCGTCATGGAATGGGGAGAGACGTCGCCTGACGGAAAGGGGTTCCATTCGCGGGATGGCCTACCCAAAAAGTCGTAGGTTTGAAGGCTGTAGGAGAAGTTTCTGTCGGTGCGCTTGTCCTGGCTTGCCAGCAGGGAAGGACGCCCCCACTGGTCATAGTACTGGACGGTGAGAAGTGAATCCGATGCGTTGGCGTCGAGCATGCTCGTCGCTGTTCGATAGTTTTCCGCACCATAGTGGTAGGCATAGCGTTGGAGCAGGTCCGTCCCGTGCAACCGTTTGCTGGTAAGCCGTCCGGCTGCATCATACTCGTATGTGGTGGAGATGCCTTCTGTTCCGATAATCTCAGAAGCTCCAATAAGCGGAATATATCGACAAGCAGAGACCGAAAAGTCATGGAATGCTCCTTGAAGCGTATTGTGCCAGCCTCTCAGCTGCGTCGTGGTGATGTTGTTGGCATCAAGAAGCGAGGAGACAGTACTGGAGGAAAGCACAGACTGCACGTTATTGAAGTCGCCTCCCACGACTTCGATGACTGGATGCATGCCATGGTAACCCCAGAGGCATGTAATAGGTGTGCCCTTGTACCTCATCCATCTCGGATTGCCGTACTTGTCGTAGTTCTTATACTCCATTATCGTGTCAAAGCGGCAGGAGGTCAGATTTGTGGAAGTCTGGTCGGTGTTCAGGCGCAGCTCTTGTAAGGGCAGGATTCTGCCGTCAAATAGTCCGTACCTTGTCCACGCGCCGTCAAAGATGGTGCCGTTCTTCGACTTCAGCTGCGCCACGGGGCTGCCGATGATATTAGCCCCCACCATCTGCTGGGAGACGGAGTCTTCGAGGTCATATGGGTAGAAGTAACGGGTGACGAGACTGTCGTTTCCTGTAGTGATGGTTTCTGACGAGCAATTGTAGCGCATGTCGTATTCCTGCCGTTCAATTGAGATTCTGACTCCATTAGATAGATGAGTTTCGGTCGTGGTTCGATTCGGCAACACGCAGAGAACCTCATCCTGATAGGGAAAGACATTGCCACCATCATAAACATATCCTTTGATTGTGTCACATAAACACCCCTCAAACTCAAATATGGTGGCCTCGCTGATGTCGTTATTGGAATCATAGGCCTCTTTCTCCACCAGAAATCCATTCAGCCAGTCTGTCTGCGTCCCTGCTATCGGATAATTATCGACCAGATATTCCTCCTTTTCATTATGATAAACGTATCGGTTGCAGGAACCGTCTTCATATTTCTCATATACTTCAGAATACCCCATTATCTGTCCGCTTGCGATCGAGGAAAGAGATGTCACAGATTCTGTGTGCTGAACAAACAATACGACAGAATGCAAGAGGTAAGAATCTGTATAAAAGTATGTTTCATAACCAAATTGGGTCGGTTCCTTGAAAAGAATCCCTTCGTAGTAGTCATAATCGATGCTGCGTTCACCCTCTATGTGTGCGATGCGCAACCCTCCTATCAGCCTCTCCTCTCCAGCCTGATGGATTTCACATTTCTTATATCCGACGGCCATTTCGGCGACAAAGCCCTCGACAATGCTTTCCACGCGGATGACATACTTGCCCGGATTGAGCAGGAGCGTTGTGTCATTATTAAATTCCTGTGTTTCATCCCAGCTTTGGGGCATATCGTAATTAAGGATGCAGGAGCTGAATCCACTTTCGTCCAGAGAAAGGAGTTGGAATGGTGAGCCAATGTGGTCTTGGAATGTATATTCAGTCTCTATGTCTATGTCATCATAATTGGATGCCGTAGCAGAAACGGTAACTCGCTGCCGGTAGTCAACGGTGATGGTATCAGTCGAGATCGGACCGAACTCGCTGTACCATTGGCTCTCGCTTCTTGATGCCATAACCGACGTCTGCATGTCCTTGTATTCGAAATACCCTACATCAGTCACTACTTTGTTGCATTCGAAGGTGAAGCTTGTAGTTCCCCCAGTCATGTTTGTCATTGACAACAATGTGCCCAACCTCATGTGCTGAAAAGAGACTTCCTTGTCCCCACCGGTATATAATAGCCCATCCATGACAACAGGGCAGACGTAGTCTTTTCCTTGGGTGCTTCCATTGAAGTATCCCCAATAATCTGTATTCCTCGTATTTTTCGCAGGCAGCTGGCCGCTCTCATCGTAGGTGAACCCATATCCAATACTGTCAGCAAGGGCATCTTTGACTGCCTCCAGCTTCAATCGCTTGAAAAGATGTGGATACTGACTGTTCGGATTTGGGTTAAAATAACCGTAGTCAAACAGCCATCTCTTGACAAGATTGCCCTGACCGTCCTCAATGCGGATGGCCTTGATCGCCTTTGGTTTTGCATCGGCGGCGTATGGCAATATGTCTTCCCTGTCCTCTGCTTCAAGTTGCAGCACACCGCCTCGCCATCTGATTTCAACGAGACGCTTGCCGTCAATAAGGTTCTTCCTGCTGCTATACGCCAACCCATTAGGAACAGACCCGATGTCTAGCGTTGTGCCGCTGTTTGCCCCAGCGGGACAAGAGTATTTGGCGGCAGACTCTTGGACAGGAAGCTGATACTTCTCTTGCTCATAAACGAAGGTTATGGTATCCCCCTTGGGAGTGATTACCTTGGTTAATTTCCATGCAGAAACGAATTCGTCGGAATCCTGATAATCGATATGACTCATCCCATTGAATACGGCATCGTATCCGCCATCGGTTGTGTTGACTTTCTGCATTCCCCTGTTTGTATAGGGATATGTCATTTCGATATCCTCGTACAGATACCTGATGCCCCTTGCATCAACCAATTCGAACCGATTGGTTGCGACGTTGGCCGTTGTTCGAATGTTACTGCGTTTGTCAACCATATGGGCATTTCTATTATGGTCAAAGAAAAACTTGCCGCTCTCGGAAGGAGTTGAATAATAGAAAATGTCAGGCTCCATGTCCCTTATGAATGTCCTGTGGCTGAAATCAAAGTAGTTATACAGGCTCTCGAACTGCCCGTCCCAATCTTGTTGATAGCTGAAATATCCCATGACTGCATCGAAATCATCCATACACTTTATTGTCCTTGTAATGGCTCCTCCTGCTGACAAACTCCATCCGAGACCGACTTCTGTAGCTTCTTGATTAGCCAAAATACCTCCAGCATGGTAACTCAAGGTTATTGGGATAGATAATTCTCCAACTTTAATCTCATAAAGCGGAATAGATATCTGGGGAATTCCAGTGTAAGCATTCACAGGGATATCTATGGCTCTGGCCATGGCCTGCGCATCAGGAGCCTGTGGAATAAGTGACCTGTATCCTTCCACACCATCTTGAGCTGCTACGTCTTGTGGGAGAATACTCATGGCAATAGCCAACAATCCGACCAAGGGAAGGAAGGCCGCAGATGAACGGACTTTGAAGCCGCATTGCACAGCTTCGCGATGGCATGCCACATAGGCATGGCCTGAATGAGGATAATTGCAGGAGCCGGTGAAACCATTCGAATACTCATTTCGCCGCAAATATAATGCTTTTTTCGGTACTGCAATCAAAAACAATCGTTTTTTTATTATTTTATTCATTTGGGTATTAGTTTCTAGCATATTTGTTTTTAAGCAGGTAGCAAATCCTTGTCTGTTTTAATCCATATGATTCAATTCTGAATCAGTAGCTATTGGCAGACCTTCATCGATATCCACTCATCGCCGCAGCGAACACTCAGCATCAGGGCGTTGCCGATGGGACGGCGGCTGAGCTCGAGGCACTCCTGCCACTCGCCTGCTTCGCGGTTCTCATAGTGCGACGTGCCGAGCACGTTGCCCATGATGTCGCAGGCGTAGAAGGTGATGTCAGATGCAGACGTGAGGCTGTAGCTGATGGTGAGGGACTGGCCGTCTGACGAGAGGGAGGCATCGACCGAAACAAGTCTTCCGCCTCCGCCCTGTCCGGCCTGGCCGTTGGAGCCGACTGCTTCCAGCCGTGCGAGCAGTTCCTCGTTCGGCACGTCCTCGTCGAGTTCCATCTGCATGACGGGCAGATAGAGGTACGTGGCACTGCTGGTCTGCTCTTGCTCAGCTCCGTCATGACGATATGTGATG
>Ga0247608_10003204_pt1:0-17500 | contig 19381 bp, 18 predicted proteins | sample 176DNAGHGlowgp2_FD_193490 | JGI IMG/M metagenome (GOLD analysis project Ga0247608, IMG submission 193490) | Sheep rumen microbial communities from Palmerston North, Manawatu-Wanganui, New Zealand - 1766 DNA GHGlow gp2 | ecosystem: Host-associated > Mammals > Digestive system > Stomach >...
TTTCTATTACTAGGATGGATGATAGTACATTGAGTCCTACTGAAAGGGTTAATAAGATTTTAAGTTTTTATGGTAATGATCCTAGTGTAATAGTTGTTTCTAATCATATAAATGCAGGGGGTGGGGATGGTGCTGAAGTTATTTATGCACTAAGAAATAGTAACAGATTAGCGAGTTTAATAGGTTCTGAATTAGAGAAAGAAGGTCAGAATCTAAGAAGAGTATATCAAAGAAGATTGCCTTCTAATATGAGTAAGGATTATTATTTTATTCATAGAAATACAGGTAATACTGAACCTGTTTTAGTCGAATATGGGTTCTTAGATAGTTCTAAGGATGATGTTAATCAGTTAAAAAATAATTATAGAAATTTAGCTGAGGGTGTTGTTAGGGCATTATTAGAGTATACTGGATATCAATATGTTCCAAATACTGATTCTGATTTGTATGTTGTTAAACGTGGTGATTCTCTATGGAGTATTGCTAAAAAATATGGAATTAGTGTTGATGAATTAAAAAGAATTAATAATTTAAGTAGTAATTTGCTTAGTGTTGGTCAAACTTTAAGAGTTGTTGGTAGTGCTGATACTAATAATGATATTTATATAGTTCAACCTGGTGATACTTTATATAGTATTGCTTCAAGATATGGACTTGATGTTAATCAACTTAGAGATTATAATAATTTAAGCGATAATACTTTAAGTATTGGTCAACAATTATTTATTCCTACAGGTCAAATTGTTTCAGATGTTATAGGTACTGATTATGATACTTATGTTGTTGTTACAGGTGATAATTTGTTTAATATTGCTTCTAAGTATGGAATAAGTGTTAACGATTTAAAGAATATTAATAATCTAACAAGTAATACTTTATTAGTTGGTCAGAGATTATTGGTTCCTAAAAGTTTAGGTATTGTTGATAGTTTAGTTACTAATTATGTTGATTATAGAATTGTTCCTGGTGATACTTTATATTCTATTGGTTCTAAGTATAATGTTAGTGTTGATGACTTAAAAAGTATAAATAATTTATCTAATAATAATTTAAGTATTGGTCAGGTTATTAAAATACCTGTTTTGAACACAGATGTTTATACTGTAAAAAAAGGTGATACTTTGTATAGTATTTCTAAAAGTTATAATGTTAGTCCTAGTGAAATAATGGCATTAAATAATTTGACTAGTAATTTATTATCTATTGGTCAAGTTTTAAGAATTCCAAGTTAGAAACACTTATAGTGTTTTTAATTTTTTTTAATTATTATTGAATTTATTGTTTTGTTGTGTTATAATTTAGTTGCTTTTGATTTAGGGGCGTAGTTAAATGGTATAATAATGGTCTCCAAAACCACTGTTGGGAGTTCGATTCTCTCCGCCCCTGCCATTATGTTATATTCGAACTATTTTAGTTCGTTTTTTTGTAAAATGAGGTGATTTTATGAAAATTGTTGTTATCGGTGGTGGTGCTTCTGGTATTGTTGCTTCTATATTTGCTAAGAGGAATAATAATGAGGTTATTGTTTTAGAAAAGAATAATAAGTGCTTAAAAAAGTTATTGATTACTGGAAATGGAAAATGTAATTATTTTAATGATGATTTTAGTATTGATCATTATTGTTCTGAAAATATAGATATTTTATCTAATGTAATTAATGGTTCAAATAAAAAACTTGTTTTAGATTTTATGTCTAGTATAGGTGTTGTTGCTAGGGTGAAAAATGGATATTATTATCCTAATTCTAATCAAGCTTATTCTGTTTATAATGCTTTAATAAAGGAAGCTTTGGTTAGAGGTGTTGAATTTAGAAATGATGTTAAAGTTTTAAACATAGTTAATAAAGATAATAGTTTTATAATTAAGACTAGTTCTGGTGATTTTGTTTGTGATAAGGTTATTGTAAGTACCGGTGGTAAGTCTTATCCAAAAACTGGTAGTGAAGGCGATGGTTATAATTTTGGTAAATTTCTAGGCCATTCAATTGTTCCTGTTTATCCTTCTTTAGTAGGTTTGATTTCTGATAATAAATTTATAAAGGAACTTAGCGGTGTTAGATGTGATTGTTGTGTTTCACTATATTGTGATTCTAAATTGATTAAATCTCAGGTTGGTGAAATTCAATTTACTGATTATGGATTAAGCGGAATTTGTATTTTTAATTTGAGTAGTTTTGTTGGTAAATTAGTTAATTCTCATAATTTAGAAGTTAAGGTTAATTTTTTTGATGGTATTGTTGAAGATTTTTCTTCTTTTGTTAAATTGTTTGATGAGAGAAGTAAGCTTGTTAAGAATAGAAATATTGTTGAATTATTAGAAGGTTATTTAAATTATAAAATTGTTAATATTTTGGTAAGATTTTGCAAAATTAATCCTGATTGTTCTTGGGATAATATTTCTTTTGAAAAAAGAAAAGTACTTTATGATTCTTTGGTTTCTTTTAGTTTTAATATATTTGATACTAAAGGTTTTGATACTGCACAGGTTTGTGTTGGTGGTATTTCTTTATCTGATATTGATATTAATAGTTTTGAATCTAAAATTGTTTCTGGATTATATTTTACTGGTGAGGTTTTGGATGTTGCTGGTGATTGTGGTGGATACAATTTAGGTTTTGCATTTTTATCTGGAATGATTGCAGGAAAGTCTGTGGGTGATTGTTGTGATTAGAGTTAAACAAGTTAAGGTTGATGTTAGATATGATAATAATGAAGAATTATATAATTCTTTGGTAAGAAAATTGAAAATTAATGTAAATGATATTGTAAATATAAATATTGTAAAAAAGAGTATTGACGCTAGACATAAGGATAATGTTTGTTTTGTTTATGAAGTTGATGTTGATGTTAGAAATGAGAGTAGGATAAAGTTTGATAATGATATTTCTTTTTCTTCTTCTAATTGTTATTCTTTTGTTCCAAGTGGTAATTTGAAATTATCTAATCAACCTGTTGTTGTTGGAAGTGGTCCTTGTGGATTGTTTTGTGCATATGAACTTGCTAAGTTTGGTTATAAGCCTATTGTTATTGAACGTGGTGAGGATATGGATAGTAGGGTTAATACTGTTAATCATTTTTGGAATAATGGTGTTTTTAATCCAAATTCAAATGTTCAATTTGGTGAAGGTGGAGCAGGTACTTTTTCTGATGGTAAGTTGAGTACTCAAATTAAAGATAAGAATAATAGGATAAATGAAGTTTTGAACATTTTTGTTTCTAATGGAGCTCCTAGTGAAATTTTATATGATTTTATGCCTCATATTGGTACTGATAAGTTACGTGATGTTGTTAAGAATATGAGGAATAGTATTATTTCTTTAGGTGGTGAGTTTAGATATAATTCTTGTTTAACTGATATCAATATTGTTGATAATAGAGTTAAGTCTATTGTTATTAATAATAGTGAAGTTATTGATTGTGATGTTTTAGTTTTGGCAATTGGTCACAGTGCTCGTGATACTTTTAGAATGTTGTATAGTAAAGGTGTTATTATGTCTAATAAACCTTTTGCGGTTGGTGTTCGTGTTATGCATTCTCAGGATATGATTAGTAAGAATCAGTATGGAAGTTATTATAAGTATTTAAGACCTGCAAGTTATAAACTTACTTATAATACATCTAGTGGTAGAGGAGTTTATTCTTTTTGCATGTGTCCTGGTGGATATGTCGTTAATGCATCTAGTGAGGATAAACGTCTTGTTGTAAATGGTATGAGTAATTATTCTAGGGATAGTTTAATTGCTAATAGTGCGATTGTAGTTACTGTTAATGAAAAAGATTATGGAAGTAATTTATTTGACGGTGTTAAGTTTCAAGAAAAGTTAGAGTCTAAAGCATATCAACTTGGTAATGGTAAAATTCCAATTCAATTATATGGTGATTATGTTAAAGGTGTTAAGTCACAAGGATTTGGTGATATTGTTCCTAAGTTTATGGGTGAAACTTGTTTTTCTGATTTGAATTTGTTGTTTAATGATGATATTAATTCTTCTATTAAGGAAGCAATGAAATATTTTAATGGTAGAATTAATGGATTTAATAATAGTGATGTTGTTTTAGCTGGTATTGAATCTCGTACTTCTTCTCCTATTAAAATTTATCGTGATGAGAATTATGAGGCTAATGTTTTAGGTTTATATCCTGCTGGTGAGGGCGCTGGATATGCAGGTGGTATTGTATCAGCAGCTGTTGATGGAATTAAAGTTTTTGAATCTATTGTTTCTATGTATTTGTGTTAATTTTCTGTTGTATTTTTTATTTGTTTTATGTTATACTTATTATAGTAGAGTGATGTGAGGAGGCTGGTGTTTGGATTATATAAATGGGGTTTGGTTGAAGGATTAGAAAGGGTTTTATATGAAAAAGAAATTTTTATGTTTATTTTTATCAATTTTTATTTTTTCTTTAACAGGATGTGTTAAATTTAATGCTAACATGGATATAAAGAAAGATAAGTCAATGGATTATTCAATTATTTATGCTATTGATACATCTGTTTTTGGTGATACTACACCAATTGAAACTGAAGACAAGGATGAATTAATTAAGCAAGGATTTACTGTAACTGATTATGTTGATGGTAATATGAAAGGTTATACTCTAAGTAAGAAAATTAAGAATATTGATTCTGTAAGTAGTTCTTCAGATGTAAATTATGATTTATCTGGTGTTATGGAGAATAAGTCTGATTATATTTTTTCTGTTAAGAAAGGTTTTCTGAAAAATACTTATACTGCAAAATTTAATTTTGATGCTTCTGAAAGTGATTTGAATAATGATTTAGATGATCTAGATCAAACTGATGATGCAATTATTGATGATTCAGTTGATATGGATGATTTGAATAATAATACAGATGAAGTTATCATTGATGATACAGATGTTATAAATTCGGAAGATGATTTAAATTTGGATTTTGATTTAAATACTGATGAAATGCCTGATTTTTCAAACGCTATGGCATCAAGCATGGATTTATCATTTAATGTTAAGTTACCTTATGCAGCAATTAGTAATAATGCAACATCTGTTGGTGATGGTAATAAATCTTTATCATGGAATTTAACAAGTGATTCAATTAATTCAATTGAATTCCAATTTGAGTTATATAATTTAACAAATATAATTATGGTTGCAGGTGGAGTATTACTATTTATAATTATTTTGATTATAGTATTAGTTATTTCTGGTAAGAAAAAAAATAAAAGAAACAATACTGTTTCAGATACTTTTACTGAAATTCCTGAATTAAATAATATTAATTCAAATGTTCAACCTTTTTCAGAACAAAGTTTTAATCAACAACTAATGTCCCAATCTTCTCAAAATAATGATCAGTCATTAGATAATTCATTTGTTCAACCAAGTGTTGCACCAACTTCAAATATTGTTCCAGAAAATGTTCAACCTCAAAATAACGTTGAAGGTGTAACATCTGTAATGCCTAATGTTGTTTCAAATCCATCTGTTCCTGTTGAGTCTTCAACTCCTGTAGAGCAACCAGTTGTTTCTCAAGTTGAAAATATTTTCGATTCTAATTTTGGAATTGTTCCAGATTCTAATGTTGGTGGTGTAAATACGCCAGTAGGTGATATTCAATCAAATGTTCAACCTGCAGTTCAAGCAAAAGTTCAGCCAAGTATTCAACCTGCAGTTCAAGCAAATGTTCAGCCAAGTATTCAACCCGCAGTTCAAACCAATAGTCAGCCAAATATATTTGATCAGCAACCTGTTGTTCAAGATAGTATGGTTAATATGGGAGTGCAACCTGTTAATATTGAGCAATCTGCTTCTGTTTCAGGTGTTGCTGAACCTGTTCAGACTACTCAAACACCAGTTTCTCAAGAAACTGCTACTGTTGAAGATCCTTTTAATGGAGAAAGTATTTAGTTAAAAAAACTAAGTACTTTTTAATTTGTATTAATATTATTTTGGTGGTATAATATTTTATAGTTTGAAAGGGTGATCTTATGTATAAAAAAGTTTTTCTTCTTTTTGTTTTAGTTTGTTTAACTGGATGTGGTATTTCTTCTAATACAATAAAAAAAGAGGTTTTAAAAAAGGATATTACATGTCATGTTGATGATAGTAATTTTATTTTAAAACTTGAAGATGGACAAATTGTTAGTTATATTGATTCTGTTGATGGTGAATTAGGTCAAGAAACAGTTGATATTTTAAATCAGGAACATCTTGTTGGTATAAGTGATAATGATGAAGCTTTAACTATTATGAATGAAGCATTGTCTGATTTAGATGGATATTGTGAATAAGTGATATTATGTTTGAAAAGTATAGAGTTTTAATCATTGGTTCATTAATTTTTTTATTTGTATTAGGTATTTTATTTTTTTTGTTATTTAAAAAAAGTATTATATTTGAGGTTAATGATAATAATGAAGATATTGTTGAGGTTAATTCAAATTATGAGGTTCCTAGTATTAAGGCATGTTATGGTAATAAGTTTAAGTGTACTGAAGTTGATGTAGAGGCTGTAAGTGATGTAGATATAAAGGTACTTGGTTCTTATAAGGTTGAGTACATTGCATATTATAAGAAACATAAAAAAACTTATGTTAGAAAAGTTAATGTTGTTGATAGACAAATTCCTGAAATAACTGTTGATAATGAGGTTTTATCTGTATGTCCGAATGCTGATAATTATGATATTAATTATAAAGCATATGATAATTATGATGGTGATTTGTCTGATAAGGTTGAAAAGAATATTATTGATGATAGTTTAGTTCTATCTGTTAGTGATTCTTCTAATAATTCATTTAGTAAAAATGTTCAAATTAAGCGTGAAGATGTTGAAAATCCTACTATATCTTTATCTGGTAATAATGTTATGTATATACCTTTAAATTCTTCTTTTTCTGAACCTGGATATGAAGCATATGATAATTGTGATAGTACTATTACTGATAAAGTAAGTGTTGATGGTAGCGTTAATACATCTTCTCCTGGTGTTTATGTTTTAAATTATAGTGTTATTGATAGTGTTGGTAATAGTGTCTCTGTATCTAGGACTGTTAATGTTTATGCACCTAATGGAAATGGCTCGAAAATTATTTATTTAACATTTGATGATGGTCCAAGTCAATATACTGGTGAGTTACTTGATATTTTGGCAAAATATAATGTTAAGGCTACTTTTTTTGTTACAGGTATAAATAGAAATTATTCTTATTATATTAAACAGGCTTTTGATCAAGGTCATACTATTGCGTTACATACTAATTCTCATAATTATAGTGTTGTTTATTCAAGTGTTGATGCTTATTTTAATGATTTAAATGCTGTTAATGAACTTGTAAAGAGTCAAACTGGGTCTTATTCTTCTTTGATTCGTTTTCCTGGTGGTGGTTCAAATACTGTTAGCAAGAATTATTCTGTTGGTATAATGTCAAAGTTAGCTAGTATGGTTGAGGAAAAAGGATATAGGTATTTTGATTGGAATGTTTCTAGTGGTGATGCTAGTGGAACTATTATGAGTTCTGATGTTTATGCAAATAATATTATAAATGGGCTTGGAAATGGTTCTTATTATGTTGTTTTGCAGCATGATACTAATATCAATAGTATAAGAGCTGTTGGCACAGTAATTGAGTATGGATTGTCTCATGGTTATAGTTTTAAAGCTTTAGATATGGGTAGCCCTGTTGTTCATCATAGAATTGCTAATTAGTAACTGTTTTATTAATATCTCATATATTAATATGGGGTGAGCGTATGTATCAAGTTTATGAAATAATGAATGATGAAACGTTAGAGTCTATTGCGATAAAAATGAATTTTGATAGTGAAGAGTTATGCCGTTTAAATGGGATGAATGAGCAAGAGTTTGTTCCTGGACAGTTTATTGTTATACCTAAAATTGATGATTTGTATTCTTCATATATTGTTAAATCTGGTGACACTTTATTTGATATTTCTAAAAGATATAATATTGATTTGAATACCTTATATGCTTTAAATGGTCTTGATGATGGTGATTATATTTATCCAAATCAGGAGTTGATTCTTCCTAAAGATAATACTTTAATGTATATTACCGTTCAAGGAGATAATTTGGAAAGTATTTCAAATAATTTAGGTGTTTCTTATAATGAATTGGTTGATAGTGTTTCTAATTTATCTTTTGTTCCTGACCAACTTATTGCTTATAAAAGAGGTTAAATTTTTTTAAATCTCTTTTTTTTTCTTATTTATTGTAATATAATATTTATTGTATGTGAGGTGAATATATGAAGCGTTTAATGATTGGATTTATGATTTGCTTTGTTATTTTTTTGACTGGTTGTTCAAATAAATTAACTGCTTATCATGAAATAACTTATAAAGAATATATTGATATGATGGAAAGAGATGAAACTTTTCCTTTAGTTATAGGTAGTTCAACTTGTAGTGCGTGTTCAATGTTTAAGGTAACTATGGAGAGTTTTATAAAGAAGTATCAAGTTGAAGTTTTTTATATTGATATTTCTAAGTTATCTGAGGATGATTTAAATTTGTTAAAGTCAGAGGTTAATTTTAGTAGTACACCAACAACTATTTTTATTGAAAAAGGTGAGCATACTTCTGTTTATCATAGGATTGTTGGTTCTGAAAGTTTAAGTGGCGTTTTAAAATCTTATAAAAAAATGGGTTATATAAAGGGTGATTAGTATGGATAATAGTTTTGATTCAAGTTTTGTTCCTGAGGATACAGACAAAGTTTTTAGTGATAGCTTTTCAATAATTGATAGTATAGCTGAAAATCTTACTAGTAAGGAATATGTTACAAATCCTGCGATTGCTCGTGAACAAGAGATTAAAAAGTTAATGATTATTTTACTTGCTCCTGATAAGTCTGCATTGTTGGTTGGTAAACCTGGTATTGGGAAAACAGCAATTGTTGAAGGACTTGCTTATTTAATTCAAAGGAATGAAGTTCCTGATGCTTTAAAGGGCTATCAAATTTTTAAAGTTAATTCTTCTTCATTGATGAATAAAATGGTTGTTGATGGAAAGGAAACTCTTTCTATTAATTTGCTTGTTGATGAGTTAAAGAGCATGAATAAGGTTATTTTATTTATAGATGAGGTTCATACTTTAGTTAGTGCTAATTCTGATAGTCCTATTGATCTTGCAAATATATTGAAACCTTGTTTGGATAGGGGAGATATTAAAGCAATTGGCGCTACTACTACAATTGAATATGAGACATATGTTGTAAGAGATAGAGCTTTCTTGAGAAGATTTGATAGGATTGATGTTTTGGAACCTAGTGAGGAGACTACTGTTGAAATATTGTTTGAATCTTTACCAAAATTTGAATATAAAACAGGTATTAAGTTTAAGTATAATGAATATATTGTTAAATTGTTGCTTGAATCTATTGTTTCTGCTACTAGTGAATATAAGAGAATTTACGGATTATCTGCCATGTATCCTGATGTTGCATTTTCGGTTTTATCTCAGGCTTTTTCTATGGCATTGGTAGATAATAGACGTGCAGTTGATATTTTTGATGTGTATAATGCTATTAAGATTAGTAAGAGAATTTATCCAGATAGTATTGTTAAGGAATTAGCTAATTTTAGAGAAAAATTTTCTAAGTTTTGTGATGAAGAAAAGATAAGTTTGCCAGTTATTACATTGGGAGATTTAGAAGTTAATGATGAAATAAGGTGATTATTTGAAATATAAGAATTATATTATTTTGTTTATAATTTGCGCTTTTACTGTTCTTTTTACTTTATATTTTTGTAAAATATATAGAAATTCACTTTCTAATATAGATGATTCTTCTATTGATGACATTTTGATTAATGTTACTGGTAATTCATATGATGAATTATATAACAATATTGATAATTATAATAAAGAGTATGATAGTTACGTAATTTATATTGCTTCATATAAAAAAAATGATGTTTCTACTTTGGAAAGTAATTTAAAGAGGATTGTTGTAGATGGTGGTTATAAAAATGTTCTTTATATAAATACTGATGAACTTAAAAACTATGAGTATTTAAATAGATTAGTTTCTGATTTTAGTGATGGAGCTATTTCTAGTGTTAAGATGAGTGATTTACCTGCATTTGTTTCTTTTAAAAACGAAAGTGTTATTGATGTAGTTAGTATTTCGACAATGGATGATGAACATATAATTGATTTTTTGGAGGGATTTAATGATTAATGTTGTTTTATATGAACCTGAGATTCCTCAGAATACAGGAAATATTATGAGAACTTGTGCAGGTACTGATGTCTTTTTACATTTGATAGAACCCTTGGGATTTAAGTTGGATGAAAAGAATATAAAGAGATGTGGTGTTAATTATATAGAACACTGCAAGTATAAAGTTTATAAGAATTTTGAGGATTTTAAAAATCAAAATGTTGGTAAGTATTATTTTTTTACTAGGTATGGTAAAAAACCACATACTACTTTTGATTTTAGTGATGTTGATGAGAATATTTATTTAATTTTTGGAAAGGAAAGTACGGGTATTCCTAAAGAAATATTGAAAGATAATCTTGATTCATGTATGAGAATTCCTATGAATAGTAATATTCGAGCTTTAAATTTATCTAATTCTGTTGCAATTGCTGTTTATGAAGTTTTAAGGCAACAGAATTATAGAGATTTACTTTTTACTGAACCCTTTAAGGGCGAAGATTATCTTGAAAGAGAATAGTTTTTGTTTTGAAAGAGAATAGTTTTTGTTTTTTCTTGATTAAAGATTTTTTTTGTGGTAATATAAATTTAAGAATAATTTGGGAGGTTTAATAATGGGCTTTATTATTGGATTATTAGGATTTTTTTTAGGTGTTGCTCTTATTGCAATTTTAGCTGTTATAGGTTATTTTGCTGAAAAGAATAACTCTAAGAATTTATTAAAAAGTGAAAATGTTATTAACAATGATAATGTCATTAATAATGATGTTCCTGTTGAGTCTGGTTTTATTAGTTTTGATGAGTTACCTAATGTTGATAAGAAATTGAATGATGTTATAGATGGTTTTAGTGATAGTAATATGTCAAAGAATCCTAGTACAGATAATGCATTAAATAGTGATATTAATAATACTTCTACTCAAAATGTTATTCCTGAAGGTGTATCTCATGATATTCCTGATGTTTCATCATTAGGTGTTAATACACTATCTAATGATTCTGTTCCATCAGATAATAGTATAATTGCAAATGATTCTGTTCCATCAGATAATAGTATAATTGCAAATGATTCTGTTTCATTAGTTAATGATGTGGTTTCTAATAATACTCAAGAAGGTGTTAATAATTCTTCTCAATTGTTTTCTTTGAGTGATTTTGAAAATGTTGATATGAGTTTAGATGATTTAGAAAAAAAGAATTATAATGATATGGTAAGTGAAAATAAAAAATCTGATGATGAAAATTATTATTATAGTAATTTAGATAATGATGTTGATGATTCTTCTAATATTGAGAATCTTGATTCTATTGATTATGATAAAGATGTTTTGTCTGATAATGCTATAAACTCTGATAATATAGAGGTTAGTGGTGTTCAAGATATTTCTTCTAATGAAGATAAAAATTTAGATGAAATGGTTGATAATGTTTCAGATATTGGTACTGTTATTAATGAGATGGATAATAATCAGTCTGATAGTGAAACTAATATCGAGGAATTAAGTTCTATTAAAGATCAAGTTGATAATATTGATGATACTTTAAATTCTGATAATAGTGAACTTGTTGCGCAAAATCTTTCTACTGAAAGTAATATAGATTTAAGTAGCAGTCAATCTGATATTGTCCCAGAAGTTATTGATAATAGTGATGAGATTAGTAATTATACATTTGATGGAGAGGTTTCTACAAATGATGATGCTTCTGATTCTATTCCAGAGTTAGTTTCTTCTGAGGATACTGTTGATAATGGTATTACTCAGGATATGACTCAAAATGCAGAGGTTCCTGAAATAGGTGATGATAATTATTCTATTTTTGATAATGATTCTTCAGATGATGATATTTGGAAATTTTAATTAGGAATTTTTTTCCTAATTTTTTTTGTTTTAAATAAAGGGATTTCTATGTGTTATATAAAATTATTTGTCTGGTTGGGTTTATAAAATACAATTTTTATGATATAATTTTATTATTCAATATATGGAGGTAGATTTATGACTATAGATTCAATTATAGGTTTGGTAAAAAAATTTATTGATGTTATGTTGGTTTGGATGATATTTTATTATATTTTGAAGAACTTACGTAAAAATGTTAAAATGGTTTTATTATTTAAGGGTATATTAGTTATTATTGTTCTTAAAATAATAAGTGATATTTTTAATTTATCTACGATTGGTTATTTGTTGAATTATGTAATAATGTGGGGACCATTGGCTTTAATTATTATCTTTCAGCCTGAAATTAGAAATGTTTTGGAACAATTAGGGCGTAGTCAGTTGTTGGGAAGACATAAAATTTTAACTGTCGACGAAAGAGAAAAATTGGTTTATGAAATTTCACAAGCAGTTGAATATTTACGTAAAAATAGAATCGGTGCTTTAATAGTTCTGGAAAGGGATAATAGTTTAAATGATTATATTAATAAATCTAAGAAACTTTATGCGGATATTTCAAGTGAATTATTGATTTCTATATTCTTTCCTAATAATCCTTTACATGATGGTGGCGTTATTATTCAAGGTGATAAGATAACTAGTGCTGGTGCTGTTTTTCCTACAAGTGATAATGTTAGAATCAGTAAAAGATTAGGTACAAGACATAGAGCTGCATTAGGAATTTCTGAGGAGATGGATTGTATTTCTTTGGTTGTTTCTGAGGAAACTGGTCGTTTATCTATAGCTATAGGTGGTGAATTATTCTATAATTTAAGTATTGATGAGGTTAAAATTAAATTATTGGATGAATTAAGACCTAAAAAGATTATTTTAGATGAGGAGGAGTTATCTGATGAAACAAAAAACGATTAAAAAAATTGTAATGACTTTTATTAATTTTATTGATAAGTTTATTATTGTTCCAATCACAAAATTTATAATGAATTTGACAAAAAAGTTTAGTGGTTCTGGAAAAAATTTTGAAAAATTTTTATCAAAGTCTACAAATTTACTTTTTATTTCTTTAGCTTTAGCTGTTATAGTTTTTATTGTTATAGACCAAAAAATAATATATTATTCAGAAAGTTCTGCTGAGGTTTTAACTAATCAACCTGTTAAGGCAATTTATAATGAAGAGGCATATGTTATAGAGGGATTGCCTGAAGTTGTTGATATTACTTTGATTGGTAATAAAGCAAATTTATATATTGCTAAGCAATCTGGTACAAATGATGTTACAGTTGATTTAACTGATTTGAAGGCTGGTACTCATAAGGTTGAGTTTAAATATAATCAAGGTGTTTCTTCAGTTGATTATAAAGTTAATCCTTCATATGCGACAGTAATTATATATAATAAAGTTTCTTTAGCAACTACAATGAATATTGATCTTTTAAATCAGGATAAATTAAGTGATAAGTTAATTATTGATAGTGTTGATGTCGCTGATGATTCAGTTGTTGTTAAGGGTGCTGAAAAACAAATTAAAAAAGTTGCATCTGTTAAAGCTTTAGTTGATGTTAACAATTTTGCTAAGCAAGAAGTTGGAACTAATGTTTTAAAAGATGTTCCTCTTAAAGCATATGATGAAGAAGGAAATGTAATTGATGTTGAATTAGTTCCTTCTAAGGTAGATGTTAATGTTACTATTTCTTCTCCATATAAGGAACTTCCAATTAAGGTTATTCCTACAGGTAATATTGCTTTTGGTAAAGCAATTAGTAGTATCAATATGAGTGAATCAAAAGTTCTTGTTTATGGTTCATCTGATATTTTAGATACATTGAATTATATTCCTGTTGAAGTAGATGTTAGTGATTTATCTAAAAATACAGAGTTTAAGTTAGAGATTCCTAAACCTGTTGGTGTAAAATCTATGAGTGTAAATAGTATTACTGTTAATATTTCTCTTGATAATGTTTCTGATAGAGATATTAGTAATGTTGCTATTGAAACCAAAAATTTGGGTAGTGAATATAAGGTAAGTGCAGTAAGTTCTGAAGATAGTTTTGTTGTTGTCAATGTTAAGGGTGTTTCTAGTGTAATTGATTCAATTACTTCTGATAATATTTCTGCTTATGTTGATTTATCAGGCTATACTGAAGGAGAACATGAGGTTGATGTAAAAGTAGATGGTACTGACGTTAGAGTTCAATATACTTCAAAAACTAAAAAAGTAAAAGTTAGAATTACTAAAAAATAATAATTAAAAATCTACACATAATATTTGTGTGGATTTTTTTGTTAAAAAAAAAGAAATCATTTGATTTCCATTATTTTTCTGATATGTGATTGAAAAGAATACCTATATTTACAATTCCACATATTCCAACAAGTGTATAAACTATTCTTGATAACAATGATCCTACACCGAAAATTGTGTCTACTAGATTAAAATCTAATAGTCCAATTAATCCCCAGTTTATTGCACCAATTATAGTAACTACAAGACATGATTTTTGTAATGTTTCCATTTTTTTCACCCTTTCTTACTTACTAATTATTTTAAACAAAAAAAAATAAAATATTCATCATATTTAAAATTTGTAAAAATATAATTAATTGAAAGTATTTGAGGTGAATATTATGAAATATTTAAAAAGGTTATTATTTTTATTTGTTTGTGTTTGTTTTTTTACTGGATGTGGTTCAAATGGCTCAGATATTATAAAAGATTTAACAAAAAAAGTTGAAAATATCAGTTCTTATAATTTAACTGGTGTTTTGGAAATAATAAATAATGAAAATAGTTATTTATATGATGTTGATGTTTTATTTTTAAAGGATAATAATTTTAAAGTGAGTTTAAAAAATCAAACTAATAATCATGAACAAATAATTTTAAGAAATTCAGATGGTGTTTTTGTTTTAAATCCTTCTCTTAATAAGAGCTTTAAATTTCAAAGTGAATGGCCATATAATAATTCTCAAAGTTATTTATTGCAGAATCTGATTAATGATATTAAAAGTGATGATAGTTATATTTTTGAATCTAATGATGATGGTTATATAATAACTACTAAAGTTAATTATTCTAATAATAAAGAATTGGTGTCTCAGAAAATTTATGTTGATAAAGATAAAAATATTAATTTGGTTGAGGTTTTGGATCAAAATGGTCTTGTTAAGCTAAAAATGAAAATTAATAATATAGTATATAATTCTGATTCTAATGTTGAAAGTTTTAAATTAGAAAATAATATGACGGTTTCTGGTGATTCTGATTTGTCCGTTTCAAAAATAAATGATGTTATATATCCAATGTATATCCCACAAAATACTTATTTATCTACTCAGGATAAGGTCTCAATTGAAGGTGGTGAACGTGTTATTATGACTTTTTCAGGTGATTATCCTTTTATGTTAATACAAGAAACGGTAAGTTCTAATGATTCTTCTATTATTTCTGTTTTTGGCGAACCATTACAATTATCTGATTCAGTCGGCGTTATTGATGATACTTCTATAACTTGGATTAGTGATGGAATTGAGTATTATTTGGTTTCTAATTCTCTTAATTCTGATGAATTAATTAGTGTCGCCAATTCAATGACTGTTGCTGCGATTGAAAAATAGATGAAAAAATAAAAAATAGGTTCAATTTTATATCTATTTTTTATTTTTTATGCTATAATGGCTTTGGTGATATGATGAAAAAGGCAAAAAAGGTAAATAATAAAAAAATTAATTCAATGATTTCTACCGATAATGAAATGTCAAAATTAATAATTTTAATTTTGGTTGTTGCTTTTATATTTGCTGTTTTTTATATCATAACATTATTTGTTACTAAGAATGATGATAACAAAAATGATGATAGCAAAGAGCAAAGTACTGAAGCAACTATTCAATATGATAAAATTTTAGCTGGTAATATTTTTTCTCAAAAGGATGATGAATATTATGTATTAGCATATTTTAAGAATGATAAGTATGTTGATTATTATAAGAGTTATTTAGCTTATTATAAAGATAAGGTTGAAAATGCTGTTTCATATTATTTTGTTGATATGGATGATGTTTTTAATAATGATTTTATTGCTGAAAAATCAAATTTAAATGTCAGCGATGTTAAAAAGTTGAAATTTAGTCAAACTGCTTTATTGAGAATTAGCGATGGCAAAATTGTTTCTTCATATGAAGGAAATGAAAATATAACTGGCAAATTAGGTAGGATGACAAAATAATTACATTGTAATTATTTTTTTCTAGTTTTTTTGGAAAAGGGGAATTTTATGAATGATGTAAGAATTAGTGATGATACAAAAAGACAATTTAAGTTTTCAGAAATAATAATTTTAATAATAATTACTTTATTAATAGGTTTTATTTTGGGACTATCTATTTTTAAAGTTATGCATGAAAAAGAAGATAGTAATATAGCTTCTACTGATGAGTATATTTCTAAATTTGTTGATAATTATAATTATATTGTTGATAATTACTATGGTGATTTGGATAAAGAAAAATTAATTGATGAAGCAATTGCAGGAATGATTAATTCTGTTGATGATCCTTATACCTCTTATATTGATGGTGACAATTCTAATGTATTTAATACTACTTTAGATGGAAGCTTTCAAGGAATTGGTGTAGAGGTCGCAAATGATTCTGATAATAATATTGTTGTTCATGGCATAATATCTGATTCTCCTGCTGAAAAAGCTGGAATTAAGGTTGGCGATATATTTAAATCAATAAATAATCAATCTGTTGAAGATATGAGTACAAAAGAATTTGTTTCTATAATTAAAACTAGTGATAGTTCTAATTTTGAAATTGTTGTTTTAAGAGATGGTCAAGAAGTTAAATTAAATGTTGAAAGAGAATTGGTGACTATAAAATCTGTAGTTAGCGAAATCTTTGAACGTGATGGTAAGAAGATTGGTTATCTTTATATGTCTATATTTGCTAATAATACTTATTCACAGTTTAAATCAAAATTGCTTGAATTAGAAGAAAAAGGAATTGATAGTCTAATTATTGATGTTCGAAGTAATACTGGTGGACATTTAACTACTGTTGAGAATATTTTAAGTTTATTTTTAGATTCTAGTCATGTTATTTATCAAACAGAAGACAAGAATGGAATTGTAAAATCATATTCTCATGGCAGCGTTACTAAGAATTATCCGATTGTTATATTAACAAACGAAGCAAGTGCATCTGCATCAGAAATTCTTGCTGCTGCAATGAGTGAAGAATATGGCGCAATACTAGTTGGTAAACGTACTTATGGAAAAGGTACTGTTCAGGAACTTAAGACATTGTCTGACGGACAACAATATAAATTTACAACAAAAAAGTGGTTAACTCCTAAAGGTAATTGGATTCATGAAGTTGGTATTGCTGTAGATATTGATGTCGATTTTAATAAAGACTATTATGATAAT
>Ga0247608_10003206_pt1 | contig 19376 bp, 13 predicted proteins | sample 176DNAGHGlowgp2_FD_193490 | JGI IMG/M metagenome (GOLD analysis project Ga0247608, IMG submission 193490) | Sheep rumen microbial communities from Palmerston North, Manawatu-Wanganui, New Zealand - 1766 DNA GHGlow gp2 | ecosystem: Host-associated > Mammals > Digestive system > Stomach > Rumen ...
GTGCCGAGGTTACTGTTGAGATGAATCCTGATGATGTGTCTGTTCCATATGCTGACACATTGCGCCAACTCGGTATTAACCGTGTATCCATGGGTGCACAGACATTTGACGACGAACGGTTGCGGTGGCTAAACAGAAGACACACTGTTGCACAGGTTGGTCAGGCCGTCACAATACTCCGTGCTGCCGGTATTCGCAACATCAGTATTGACTTGATGTATGGTTTCCCAGATGAAACAATTGATGATTTTGTGCATGACATTGACGAGGTAATTAAACTCGATGTAGAGCACATCTCTGCTTACTGCCTGATGATTGAAGAGGGTACAGAACTTTATCGTAGATACGGCGATAAGCGAGTACGAGAATACGATGATAGTAAGGAGGAAACCGAGCGTAAAATGTACGAACTGCTTATTGATAAATTGACCGCTGCAGGATACGAGCATTACGAAATCAGCAACTTCGCCCGCCCTGGTTTTCGCTCGCGTCATAACTCCAGCTATTGGACTGGTGTGCCCTACATTGGGCTTGGTGCTGCGGCGCATTCGTTTGACGGGCACTTGCGTTCATGGAACGTCAGCGACATCCAACAGTATATTGCAGCTGTCAACCGTGACGAACGGCTTAACGAGGAAGAAGAACTATCAGCTACAGACTTCTATAACGAGCGAGTTATGCTGGGGCTGCGCACTTGCGAAGGCGTTGATCTCAGCGCACTCAGTGATGATGAGCGTAACTATTGTATTCAGGAGGCGCAACCATTCCTCAGTGACGACATTTTACTTCTCACTGATAACCGTCTTGTTCTGACAAGGAAAGGACTCTTTGTCAGTGACTACGTCATATCATCACTTATGCAGGCTTAGTGGAGATCGGTATTGTCTCCATCGTATTCCGTTTTATCGTCTATGCCAGCCTCAGTAAAAGCTTCACGGCGCTCCACGCAGGTTCCACATTTACCGCAATGCTTCTCGCCACCTTTATAGCATGACCACGTCTTTGAGTAGTCGATGCCAAGAGCCTTGCCGCGACGGGCAATATCGGCCTTGGTAATATTGGTGTAAGGTGAGCGCAGATGAACGTTGACGAAGGTACCAGCGCAGGCAGCCTGGTCAAAGGCATCGACAAATTCTGGTCGGCAGTCTGGGTAGATGGTATGATCGCCACCGTGATTGGCCATCATCACGTATTTCAATCCATTGCTCTCTGCAATGCCCACGGCGATAGACAGCATGATGCCGTTACGGAAGGGCACAACGGTTGACTTCATGTTGTCGTCAGCATAGTGACCCTCAGGAATCTCCTCGCCACCCTTTAACAGTGAACTGACGAAATACTTGGTCATAAAATCAAGAGGTATGGTGATGTGACGGATGCCCAAATGCTCACAATGCCACTGGGCAAATGGAATCTCTCGTTTGTTGTGCTTTGATCCGTAGTCAAAGGATATGGCCAGAGCGATGCGCTCTTGCTCATCGTACAATAAGGTGACACTGTCTACACCACCGCTTAATATCAATACTGAATCTTTCATATTATCCAAATAATGCTCTAAGTGCTTCTTCTACTTTTCGGACGGGAACGAGTTCGATTTTGAATTTCTTACGATTGAGGGCTGAGAGGTTGTATTTCGGTATGATGATGTGTTGGAATCCCAACTTCTCGGCCTCGCTGATACGCTGTTCGATGCGAGCTACAGGGCGCACTTCTCCTGATAGTCCGACTTCGCCCGCCATGCACCAGCCCTCTTCAATAGGGGTGTCGACGTTGCTGCTGAGCACAGCGGCAATGACAGAAAGGTCCATCGCCATATCAGTAACACGCAGTCCACCAGCAATATTCAAGAAGACGTCTTTCTGCATCAGTTTGAAACCCACGCGCTTCTCCAAGACGGCCAGTAGCATGTTTAGTCGGCGCTGGTCAAAACCTGTAGCCGAGCGTTGTGGCGTACCGTAAGCGGCAGTAGAGACTAATGCCTGCGTTTCGACTAGGAACGGACGGACGCCCTCTATGGCCGACGAAATAGCCACACCAGATAGTCCATTGTGGTCCTCGGTCAATAGCAGTTCTGAGGGGTTCGATACTTGTCGCAAACCCGTCTGCTGCATTTCGTAGATACCCAGTTCGGACGTCGAACCAAAGCGGTTCTTGATACTGCGAAGAATACGGTACATATAGTGTTGGTCGCCTTCGAATTGGATGACGGTGTCAACAATGTGTTCCAGGATTTTTGGTCCGGCCAACGTACCTTCTTTCGTGATATGACCAATCAGGATAACGGGTATGCCACTAGTTTTGGCAAAGCGGAGTAGGGCAGAGGCGCATTCGCGTACCTGGGCGATGGAACCGGCACTCGACTCAACATCTTCAGTGGAAATGGTCTGAATGGAGTCAATGATAATCAGTTCGGGCTGTATTTCTTTGATGTGTTCGAAGATAGCTTCGAGAGAATTTTCGCAGAGAATGAGAAAGTTGTCGTTATTGTCAGTGGTAAAACCACCGTCAGCACTGAGGCGCTCGGCACGCATTTTCAGCTGGTGGGCGCTTTCCTCACCACTGACATAAAGAACGCGCTTGTCCGTCAGGTTCAGCATGGTTTGTAGTGTTAACGTCGACTTACCGATGCCCGGTTCGCCACCAAGGAGCACGATGCTACCAGGAACAAGTCCGCCGCCCAGTACACGATTCAATTCACTGTCGTGCATATCTATACGTGGGTCATCGTGAGCAGAAATTTCTTTTAGGCGCAGCACCTTGTTTTCGCGCAACTGGCGCCCCGCCGATGCTGCTGCCGACGTAGCTACTACCTGCTTCTTGGTATCGGCTACCTTAATCTCTTTATACGTGTTCCACTGTCCGCAAGCAGGACACTTGCCTATCCATTTCGCTGATTCCTGTCCGCAATTCTCACAGACATACATGATCTTATCCTTTGCCATAGTGGCTACAAAATTACGAAAAATCTTGCAAAACTGCAAATATTTTAGTACTTTTGCAGCGATTATGAAGAAATCAATAATAATAATGATATCTTGCGTATTGCTTTTAATGGCATGCGGTAAGAGTTATGAGGAGACGAAGCGTGAGGCTGCCGAGAATCGTCGTGAAGCTATGCGCAGGGATTCGTCCGCTCTGAAAGTAGCCGTGCTACCAACATTAGATTGCCTCCCTCTGTATGTAGCAGAATACTATCAATTGTTCGATTCCGTTCATGGTGGTGTCCGCTTGAAGCATTTTACTGCTCAGATGGACTGCGATACCGCGATAGAGCGAGGCAGGGTAGAGGGTATGGTGACTGATCTAGTACGGGCTATCCGTATGCAGCAACGTGGACTAAAACTTCGCTATGTGACGGTGACAAATGCCTACTGGCAGCTTATCACCAATCGCAATGCCCGCATTCATCAACTAAAACAGTTGGACGACAAGATGGTTGCTATGACGCGATTCTCATTTACTGATATGCTGACTGACAAAGTCGTTGATTCTGTTAAACTGAAGGAAGAACGTGTATTCAAGATACAGATTAACGATGTGAATGTTCGTGTACAGATGTTGCAGAACAACGAGATGGATGCCCTTTGGATGACTGAACCACAGGCCTCAATGGCCCGTTTAATGAAACATCAAGTCATTTATGATTCGCGTACTACAAAGATTCAACCTGGTGTGATGGCTTTTCGCGAAAAGGAGATGCGTCATCCAGAACGTGGTAAACAGTTGGTATTATTCGTCAAGGCTTATAATCAGGCTTGTGACTCAATCAACAAGAATGGATACAAATACTATCATGATCTCATCATACGATATTGTAATGTTAGAAAGGAGGTCGTGGACTCACTGCCCGATGTTAGGAAGAATCCGTATGTACACGTACGTGGTCCACGTCAGGAGGATGTAGCTCAGATAGAGAAGTGGTTGGGTGTGAAGGTCGTGAAAAAAGATGAGACTAAAGGAGTAAAGCCAACAGCAAAAACCAAAAAGGCTAAAGCGAAAGGTAAGAAGTAATGGGAGCAATTGATACATCGCTGCAGCGTATCTATGCACAACTGCGGGCAGGCAATGCTGGACTAGGCATCATGGAGTTGGACACCTATTTGATGGCGTGGCCTAACCAGCAGACTCGCGAGAAATTGGAAACGTTGAAGAGCGAATACGACTTGATGGCTGACTACTGGATACAGGGCGCCACCGACCCGGAACGTGATACACAATACAATAAACTATTGCAGCGCATTTATGTGCTGATGGCCAATATCGCCATCCACCGACACCTGAGTGCCACGTCGTTCCTTCAGCAGTTGCACAACAATGCCCGTCAGACGGGACGTCCAATGAATTTGGAAGAAACGCGTCAAGAGATGGAGAACTTTGTGAGTGAGGTGGCTATGCTGGAACTAGAGCCTGAACATACACGAAAGCAGAAAACTCTAGCCCTTTATAAGGCTCATCAGCAGCAGATGAATCAATTGTTTGGTTTCTTGCTGACATCGAACATGTGGACAGACGGTACGGGACGTGTGTTGGAGGAAATTTTGGTTTCGCCCACTATCGATGCTGTCGACCAGCAATTATTGGTGTCGGCGGTAATGTTGTCTTTGATGAATCGTTTTGACATAGTGAAGTTTCGTACGTTGGTTGGCGTGTATCGTCGTTCGACTGATGAGCATGTGCGCCAACGAGCCCTTGTCGGTTGGGTATTGGGCATTGACGATGACATGCGTCAGATTTATCCTGAACAGCGTGCTTTAGTCGAGGAACTATTGAAGTCGAAACGCGTATGCAATGAGTTGACGGAGTTGCAGATTCAGATGATATATACGATGGATGCCGAGAAGGATACGAATACTATCAATAACGAAATCATGCCCGACATCATCAATAACCAAAATTTCCGCGTGACCAGAAATGGTATCGAGGAGGTGGAAGACGACCCCTTGGAGGATGCGCTACATCCGGATGCCTCAGAACAGCGTATGGAGAAGTTAGAACAGTCGTTCCAACGCATGATAGACATGCAGCGCAAGGGAGCTGATATCTTCTATGGTGGTTTTTCGCAGACAAAGCGTTTCCCATTCTTTTATGATATATCCAATTGGTTCGTGCCATTCTTTTTGCAACATCCTGATATTGCTCAGTTTGTTGATAAGTATGAGAACAACCGTTTCTTAGAGTCATTGTTGAGCAAGGGACCGTTCTGTAACAGTGACAAGTATTCGTTTCTGATTGCTTTCCAACAAGTCATCAATCAATTGCCGGAAAGCGTTCGCCAGGCTATGAAGCGTGGTGAAGCCGGCATGGGTGAGATGGCGCCCGATGAAAGTAAGCAGCAGACGTCAGCGTACATCCGTCGCAACTATCTGATGGACCTGTACCGATTCTTCCGTCTGTTCCCCAACCGTCAGGCGTTCATTAATCCCTTCGACCGTCATGCTTCTTATTTGCCCGTCTTCTGTTTTTTCTGTTCGAGTCAGTTTGTCAATACACCGCTGGATGCCTATAAGCCTGAAGTGGTGCGGGTTATGAATAAGCATCGCTATTTTAGCGAGATGAACCAATTGCTCGACACCTTCCCTGATTCGATGCATGATGTGCAGTACTATCTGTGGAAAGAGGATTTCTCGGCTGCTCTCCAGTTCGAGCCTGACAACGAACGAGCCTTGTCAGCCAGAGCACGTTCTTTCTTCAGTGACGGGATGTATGAGGAGGCCGATGAAGACTACGAACGTTTGCTATTGTTGCATCCGGGCAAGATAAGCTATATGCTGAATAAGGCAATATGTCTGGTAAATCTAGAAGAATACGAGGATGCCCTGAAATTACTCTATCAGTTGAACTACGAACATGAGGATGATGTCAATATCCAGCGTGTGCTGGCATGGACATTGACGTGTGATGGTAAACTGGAACAGGCTGATAAACTTTATCAAAAATTAATCAGCAGCGACAGTGTTACCAGCGAGGATTACCTGAATATGGGCTATTGTCAGTGGCTATTGGGAAACATTAAGGAAGCCGATGCTTGTTTCGACCAGTATTACACTTTGGGTGGTGACTATTATGAGGTGTTCCGCAATCAAGAATGGTTATATCATCGCGGTATTACTGATACAGACATCCGACTGATGCAGGCGATGGTCATGCAACATGATTCTGCTCGTAGGGCAGAAGAAAGAAGCAACGATCTTCCGTTTTAGAGGAATGGCTGCAGCAGATGGGCAAACCATCCACGGAATTTCTGCCAACCTGTACGGAACTCATCCCACGTTTCGTCTGTCAATTGGAACGACTGTTGCTTGTCGCGCCAGAACATGTCATCAAGTTCCTGTGTGGTATTCTTGTCTATAATCACTGCATTTTCCTCAAAGTCGCATTTCAAACTGCGTGCATCGAGATTGGTGCTTCCAACGGTGCAATAGCGTCCGTCGACCATCATAATTTTGGAATGGTGAAATCCGGGCTTGTAGAGCCACACGATTGCACCGCGCTTCTGTAGTTTGCGTGCCTGATATAGGGCACAATCGGGCGTCAGTGGAATATCACTTTTCGACGACAGCATAATCTCTACCTTTACCCCTCGACGGATGGCTTTGGTAAGTGCACGGGTTACAGTGGGAATCAGTGTAAAATAGGGATTGATGATATGGATAGAGTCTTTCGCCTGGTTGATAGCGTTGATATAGAACGTGCGCATAATCTTGGGTGTGATGCCAGGCTCTCTATTGATGATACCCACCATTTTACAACCTTTAGTGGCGGTGGTATCAGGTTTCAATGCCGTAAATGTAGTTGCTGTGCCTCCGCGGAAATATTTGGTACCATGAACATTCTGCTTAGTTGAACGGTTCCAGATACGTAGGAATATACTCTGCAATTCGTTGACGGCATCACCCTCAATGCGGCAGTGCATATCACGCCATTCACCCACTTGTTCCGTACCTTTTATGTAATAGTCGGCCACATTCATACCGCCTGTATAAGCAATCTTGCCATCGATGACTACAATCTTTCGATGGTCACGACCATAGATGTGGTTTATCCAAGGGAATCGGATAGGGGAATACTCTACGATGTCTATACCTTCTTCACGCAGGGGCTTCAGGTGGTACTTCTTCAGTGGCTGGTTGTTCGAATCATTGCCAAAGCCGTCAAACATGGCACGAACCTCCACCCCCTGTCTACTTTTCTCCTTTAGCAGGTCGAATAGTAGCATTGCAATAGAGTCATTCCGGAAATTGAAATATTCTAGGTGGATACTGCTCTTGGCCTGCCTGATGGCTTGGAACATATCGTCGAACTTCTGTTGTCCTGATAGCAACAGCGTCACACTATTGTCGTGTGAAAAACAGATGTTGTTTTTACGCAATGTCTGAACTATCAGTGAGTCGCTCGTCTGAGCACTCACTGATAGGGTTGTGATAGTAAAAATGGTTAGAATAATTTTCCGAGACATGCTTACTTCTTGTTTTTTAGACGATACTCCAAAGGTGTCATGCCAAACTTCTCCTTGAAGATATTGACGAAGTTCTCGGCCGTCTTGAAACCAATGTTGATAGCCAACTCACTCATGTTGACATTTGTGCTGACAAGCAGTGTACATGCATGCTTCAAACGAATATCGCGTACCACCTCGGCAGGCGTCTTCGTCGTAATAGAACGTATTTTGTGGAAGAACGGTACGCGCCCCATTCCCATGGCGGTTGCCATCTCTTCGAGACTGATTTGTCCACGACTCATGTTCTGCAGCACAAATTGTTCTACATTGCGCATGAGTTGCTGATCCATTGATTCGCTCATTGAGTAATCGCCAATGGTATTGCCACCATAGTACTTCTGGTGCATCAGTTCACCCATGTTCTGGGTTGCAGATGCATTCTCAATAGGCTGCTGTTCTTTGGTCGTTTCCTGTTCCTCATCGCCAGCTTCACCTTGATGCTTGGCTTTCAGTTCATCGAGGTCTTCATATACCATTGTTGCTGTGGTCATACTAGCGTTACGACCTTCAATCATACGTGTTTCGCTACCCTCAATGACATCCTGATTCATTTCGAGAGGTCCAAGTCCCATCAGCTTGTTGAAACGCATGACAGCCTCTTGTACATTAAATGGCTTAGCCAGATAGTCATCAGCAGCCAGTGTAATGTTCTGATCGGTCATGTCCTGTTGTGTCAGCACGCCATCCGTCAGCAGTACAAACTTCGTCTTGCTACGGCGGCTGTCCATCTTGAACTGTGTACAGAGTTCACTACCTGTCATCGGTGTTAAGTTCTGCTTGCAGATGACAAGATCAGCATTCAGAGTCTCGATATCTGGCAGTGCTTCTTTAATGGTAGCATAAGCGTGGAAATTGTAGACGTCACGTAGGTGCGCATTCATGAAGTTCAGGAACTCGCGATTGTCGTCAATCAGTACGACAGCAAACTTCTTGGCCTGCGAGTCTACTTTCAATGGCTTGACATCTATGGCGAGTTCGTTGCTGACGTTGTAGGCCAATGCAACCTGTCCCTTGTCGTTCAATTCCAAGCGGTCTTTAGCTGACGACGTAGCCTGTTTTTCAGGATTCTCCAATACAGACTGCATTTCTGAGATTCGTGTGATGACCTGTAGCAACTGGAAATGCAGTGAATTCAGTTGCTCGCGGCCCTCCAGTGTTTGCTCGTTTTCTGCCATACCCCCAATGATGGTCGTCATGCGAGCCATAGGCTGTCGCAAGTCATCACTGGCCAGTTTGATTTCCTCACGCTGTCGTTTCAACTCTTCAATGACAGCCTTCTTACTCATCCATATATGCTTCACTTTGCCAATACCATAGCGCCAGATGACGAGAGCTACGATGGCTATGATGACGTATAAGGTGAGCATCCACCAAGACAGCCACCATGGACGATCTATAGTGATGTCAAGTTTACGCTCTTGATTGCTGACGGCACCATCCGCACTGACAGCCTTTACATGTAATGTATAGTCACCACTACTCAGGTTTTGAAATTTAACACCATGTAGCATGGCATCACCATTGCGCCAGTCATTGTCGCGACCTTCCATCCAATACATGAACTGTAGGCGTTCTCCTTTGTTGTAGTTACCGGCAGCAAATTTAATAGTGAAAGTGTTTTGACTATTCTTCAGTTCAATCTTACTGCTTTCGTTGAGAGCCGATGTTAAAATGACACGATTGTCGTAGGCGTGTCCAGTCATAATCTCTTCTTCACCGATAAACAACTGGGTCAGCATCACGCGGGGTAGTGTTTCCTGATCGTCCTTTGCTCCTTCACGAACCCAGTTAATGCCATAGAGTCCGCCAAATATGACTTTACCAGACTGATTCCTTGACAGAATAGCACCCATATTGAATTCGTTGCTCTGTAGACCATCGTTAGTGCTGTAGTTATATAGTCCAAAAGCAAAAGTTCCGTCTTCATGATTGCGCTGCACAACGATACGGCTAATACCATTGCTGGTAGTCACCCATATACTTCCGCTCTTATCCTCAGCAATACCACAGATTGAGTTGTTGCATAGTCCGTCGGTTTCTGTAACATAGTAGAGCTCGTCTGACTCAGGGTTCAGTATGTTGATACCTTCGCGCGTACCTATCCATATTAGTCCTCGCGAGTCTTCATGAACCTGTGTGATATAGTTGTTGGTAAAAGAGAGCAGATTGGTCGTATTACCCGTTAGCACAGTTTTTTTGCGGGTCGACAGGTTGAGGATGATCATTCCCTCGGCCGTACCAATCAGCAGATTGTTGTCTGTACCGTAATAGAGTGAGGTGATGTTGTTGGTATTCAGCATGCCGTTCTCACGCGTATAGCTACTGAAAGTGTTCATCTTTGGACTGTACACCTGCAAACCGCCGTTGGTCGCTATCCATAGGTTACCAGTCTTATCAGCACACAAAGCGTTAATGTGGTCGTCAATCAATGATTTCATACTATCGCGAGCCGATGAATAGTAGGTGGTGACACCATCCTTGATACGTGTCAGTCCGTTTTGCTTCGATCCCACCCAAAGGCTGCCATCTGGTGTAGTTGCCATACAAGTTACTTTACGACTAGCCAACTGACCCTCGTAGTTGAGGATGCCTTTATCGCTCGTACCATACCATAGGTTGCCGTCTTTATCTTCTGCAATAGCTGTAATATCGCCAATCATGTCGGCTTCAAACTTATAGATATTGCTGCCGTAGTAGGCTATACCAGACTTCTCGGTTCCAACCCATAGCAGGTCGGTGTCGTCAACATAAAGGCTTTGTACGCCTATCACTTCTTGGATTATCTTATGCTGATCGTTGAAGTTGCGGGGTGCCACGTTCTCTGTTTCGTGGGTGTTGACATTCATGCGTATAAGACCTAAACGGTCGGTACCTATCCATATGTTACCGCTACGATCGCCGGCCATGCCGTTGACAATATGGTCTACACTGATACCGGTCAGTCCCAGTTGGTTGCCAATGTTTGTATCCCACTGGTTCGTGTTCTTGTTATACATCATCAATGTACCCTGTCCATAAAGCCAGATGTTGTCCATCTGGTCGGCAAAGGCTTTTAGTGACTTGCTGCGTCGTAGTCCGTGTTCGGCGATAAAGTCAGTCTGCCATACTGTGTGTTGTTGGTGCATGATGTCGCAACATACCAAACGTCCGTCGTCATACACTAGTACGGCTCCGTCGCGACATTCGCTGATAGAACAAATCACACCCTGTGGAATACCCACCGCATCGTTGGTGTAGCCAAACTCGTAGCTGGTCTGTTGCTGTTGGTTATAGGCCACCACGCCCTTGTTGGGTATTGAGGCCCAGAAATTCTTGTGACGGTCCACATAGACTACATTAGGCTGTCCTTCAATACCCATGCGAGCATATACCTGCTTCATGTCGCGCTCGAAATTCTCCGTCTGGGGATGGTAGACGCAGAATCCGGCCGATGTTTCTATCCACAACGTACCCTCTAGTGTCTCCTGCATACTGATGATGTAGCTGTCAGGTAGCGATGAGCCGTCCTGCGAGTTACACTGGAAATTGCGGAACGTATAGCCGTCATAGCGGTATAAACCTGCTGTAGTGCCAAACCAAAGGTATCCACGCGAGTCTTTCAGCACGCAGTTCACCTGACTGCTGGTCAGACCATCGCGTGCATCCAGTGTCTTGAACAGGTATAGACCTGCTACAGCCAGAGGTACTGCCAGCAATAAGACTATGAGTATTCTTTTCAGTTTGTTCATATCTTTTTAATTCTCAATTATCAATTCTCAATTATCAGTTCTCAAAGTACACAAGCGTAGCGGTCAACAATACCTAAAAGGTGGTTTTCGCTGTCAACTACCAGCACGTTGTGGATTTTATGTTTATTCATCAATTTCTGCACCTCAGCAATCTTGGTGTCTGGACCAACGGTCTTTGGCGTTCTTGTCATGATGTCGCTTACCGTTCGGTCGAAGAACTCTGCATTCCACTTTTCCATTGCGCGTCGGATGTCGCCATCTGTAATGAGTCCTTCGATGCAACCGTCCTTGATGGCTACCCCCAATCCTAGTTTACCTTTGCTCACGTGGATGATGGCCTCGCCTAGGTGCATGTTGGCTGTCAACATGGGCAAATGCTCAGTTAGCATCACGTCCTGTGCAGTGGTTAACAACCGCTTGCCCAACTCACCGCCTGGGTGGAACTGTGCAAAATCCTGTGGTTTGAAGTTCCTGCGTTCCATCAGTGCTACAGCCAATGCGTCGCCCATGACCAGTGTTGCCGTTGTTGAACTGGTTGGCGCTAAGTTCAATGGACAGGCCTCTTTCTCTACGCTAACGTTCAAGTGACAGGTAGAGTATTTGGCCAACAGCGACTGCGGATTACCACTCATGGCAATGATTGGAATGCCAAAATGCAGTACCATAGGAATGAATCGCAGTAACTCGTCTGTCTGTCCCGAGTTTGAGATAGCCAATACGACATCGCCTTGTGCCATGACTCCTAAGTCGCCATGATAGACGTCCAACGGATTCACAAAGAATGATGGCGTGCCCGTTGAAGCTAGCGTAGCTGCTATTTTGGCACCGATATGGCCACTCTTGCCCACACCTGTAACAATGACCTTGCCTTTGCACTGCATGATGAGTTCTACGGCACGATCAAAGTTGTTATCCATCTTTGGTATCAGGTCTAGCACAGCCTGTGCCTCGTCCTTAATACATTGTATCGCGTATTCTCTTGCGTTCATCTTATTATCTGCTCAATAAGGCCTTCAAGCTTGTCCAACTCCAGCATGTTTGCTGCATCGCTCAGTCCTTGGTCTGGGGTAGGGTGCACCTCAAAGAACCAGCCCGTAGCACCGAAGGCCTTGGCGGCCATTGCCATCTGCGGCACGAAACGACGGTCTCCCCCCGTCTTGCCATCGGCTCCACCTGGTCGTTGTACACTATGCGTACAGTCCATAATCACCGTCGGACAAAGTTCCAGCATATCAGGGATGTTGCGGAAATCTACTACCAGATTGTTGTAGCCCATCATGTTGCCGCGTTCCGTCAGCCACACATCTTTGGCACCAGCTTCGCGGGCTTTCTCCAATGGCCATCGCATGTCGTGACCCGTTAGGAATTGGGCTTTCTTAATATTGACGATACGCCCAGTTTTGCCAGCAGCTACCAGCAAATCGGTCTGTCGGCATAGGAAGGCAGGTATCTGTAGTACGTCACACACCTGACCAGTGGGCACAGCCTGCCATGCTTCATGAATATCCGTCAGCACGCGCAATCCATATTTTGACTTTACATCGTTCAACATGAGTAGTCCGTGGTCTATACCAGGACCGCGGAATGAACTAATAGAAGTGCGGTTGGCCTTGTCGAACGAGGCCTTGAATATGATGTCGATGCCCAGTTTTTTATTAATATCCACCAGCTTAGCTGCCACAGTATCAAGCAGTTCGGCCGATTCTATTACACATGGACCTGCTATGAATGTTGCCTTCATAATGCTTTCTTCTTGCATATATTACCTTGCAAAGGTAAGTATTTTATTTGAAACGTGCAAGAAATAATCGAATTTTTACATTATTATTAATAAAAAGCTGATTCGTATCTATGAATATTAAACTATATTTATATTGTTAACGCTTTTTTGCTACATAATTGATTTAAATCAAGAAATTTAGCTAAAATTAATTAAATTAAGGAAACCTTTGTAGTTATTCCAGGTTTTCGTATTACCTTTGCAATCGAAATAAATAACGACCGGCGGCGGTACTTGTCAAAGGTCAAGGTTTAACTTAAAAGAGAAAAAAGATGAAAAAGATTATGATGACCCTCGTGGTCGCAGCAATGGCAATGACAGTAAGTGCACAGGACAAGTGGTATGGTTCTAAGGAAGGTGGCTTCGCTCTGACTTTCAACGCTAATCCTGTTCTGAACTATGTTGGTAATATGTTTAATGGTAATACCAATAATTCTCTTGATGATTTTGAGGGTGTAGACGGTAAGGGTTTGTTCAATGGTACAACTATTACTGGTAAGTACTTCCTGCAGGACAACTTGGCTCTCGACCTTGGTTTCGGTTTCAACAACAATTACAATGTTACAAATCTTTACGATGGTGAAGATATTGAAAAGGTAACTTCTTATGGTCGTCAGGCTACTACCGCTTTCCATTTGAAGGCAGGTGTTGAGTATCGTATGTTCCCAGGACAGCGCCTACAGCCCCTCTTCGGCGCTGATGTAATCTTCCAGCACACCAACGATTGGTCATATAGCACTATTACTGAAGGCGAAGGTAAAGATAATTACACTTACTATGGTGCTCCTACCAATGGTTTGGGCCTGGTTCTAAATGCCGGTGTTGAGTACTTCATTATTCCTCAGATTTCCTTCGGTGCTAACCTGAACTTTGGTGTTGCAAAGCGTTGGACATGGAATTCTAAGGATAACAAGCCTGAAGGTGAAGGTGCTGCCAAGAATTACTCTCGCATCGCCCACAAAGACATCAAGTTGATTACCAACAACCTCGGTGCCAATGTTTCTCTGAACTTCTACTTCTAAAGAACAGCATTAAAAATTTGATTTAATACTTGTCCGCCCGATTCCTATAAAAGGAGTTGGGCGGATTCTTTTATGGGTGGATGAATGATCCTAATTATTTTTTGACCAGGAAAAGTATATCACTTTCGGGTCGTCCGAGACGTTCCTTTCATCCGTTCCAACGTCACTTTGCGGTCGTTCCGATGATACTTTACCCCTGCAAAGTGCCATCGGAACGACCGCAAAGTATCGTTACAACGACCGCAAAGCATGATACCTTCGGGTTGAAGGAACGTTACTTTTGTCTTGGAGATGATAATTCCTGCTGTCAACGATGCTTTTTATTGATTTATGTCAACAATATGTAAGAAAAAAGGCAAAAAGTTGACGAAAAATTGTTTGCGCACACAGAATTCTTTCTACCTTTGCACTCGAAAACAGATAACGACTGGCGGTCGTAAGACTAAAAGTCAAAGTTTAACACTTTAAATAAAAGTAAAAGAATTATGAAGAAGATTATGATGACTCTTGCAGCTGTTGCTGTAGCTGCTACAATGAACGCTCAGGTTTATCTTGGTGGTACTCTCGGTTTCACTTCTACAAAGGCTGATACTGAAGGTGCAAAAGCTACAACCAACTTCGAAATCAAGCCTGAAGTAGGTTACAACCTCGATGAGAACTGGGCTGTAGGTATTGCTCTTGGTTTCTCTTCTACTAAGGCTGGTGACGCTGACGCTGTGACAACTTTTGAGGTTGCTCCTTACGCTCGTTACACCTTCGCTAAGCTCGACAAGGTTAATTTCTTCCTTGATGGTGAAGTTAGCTATAAGACAAAGAAGGACACCTACAACAAGTTCGGTATCCACATTAAGCCAGGTGTTGCTGTAAACGTAAACGATAAGGTTTCTTTCGTTGCTAAGCTCGGCACTGATGGTTTGGGTTGGACTAACACCAAGGACAAGGTGACTGATGTTAAGACCAATAAGTTTGGTCTCGACCTGAGCACTATTGGTCTGGAGTTTGGTATGTACTACAACTTCTAATTAAGAACAAAGCATTAAAAATTTGATTTAATACTTTTCCGCCCGACTCCCAAAAGGAGTCGGGCGGAGTCTTTTTCTGTTTTTTACATATAATAGCATTTTTTTTTTAAAAAAAGTTTGTCGTTTCAAAACTTTTCGCTATATTTGCAGCAAATTTTATAGTAAACGGGGTGGAAACACCTAAAATATTAACTTAAAAACAAAAGAAACTATGAAAAAGTTGATGATGATTGCTGTGATGATGCTGATGGGTATCGGCGCATTTGCACAGGAAGGTAAGATGGCAGTTGGTGTTAATGTCGGTATTGCACCCTCTTTGATGAAGGAGTATAATCCCGTGATTCTTGGAGCTAAGTTCCAGTATGAGTTTGTAGAGAATTTCCGTGCAGAACTTGCCGGCAACCTGTTTACCAAGAAGAATGGTTACGGACTATGGGATGCTGAATTGAATTTCCATTACCTTTTCCCTGTTGCTGATGGAATTAAGGTATATCCTGCTGCAGGTGCCGTTTTGATGGGCACGATGATAAAGGATGCCAATAAGAATTATACAGGCTTTGGCTTTAATGCAGGTGCTGGCGTAGAATACACGCTGTCAAATCAACTCAAGTTTAATTGCGATGTCAAGTATCTGGGAGTTTCTAAGAAAGAAAGTGGTGAAAAAGTAATTGACGCCAGTGGTGTAACTATCGCAGTAGGCATTGCATATGTGTTCTAGATTTTAAGGTATAATAATATTTGATCCGCCCGATTCCTATTCATAGGAGTCGGGCGGAGTCTTTTTCTATGCCAGAGGTTGGATGCCTTCAAGCGGATGAAACTTGTTGAAGGGTTACTGCTTGATATGTACATCCTGCTGTGGGAATGGAATCTCGATGCCGTTGGCGTTGAGAGTGTCATAGATGCAATTGAGTACGTCGCTAACAACATACGACTTCTTGACGGCATCGGCCCAGACGAACATCTTGAAGTTGATACCAGAATCGGCCAATTCGCCGACAACTGACTTGACCTTTTTCGAGGGATCCATCCATTTGTGCTGCATATTGTTGACAGCTGCATCGACAAGTGTCATTGTCTCTTGAAGGTTTGAACCGTAAGCTACACCATAGGGTACCACTTGCAATACATAGCCATGGTTGCGGGTCAGGTTCTTGTAGTTCTTAGAGAACAGCTGTGAGTTCTGGAAGGTGATAATCTCACCGTAGAGCGACTCGACAACGGTGGAGGTATAGCTGATGCTGGTCACCTTACCCATTGTCCCGTCGACTTGTATCCAGTCGCCTACCTTGATGCGACCAGCCATAAGTGTGATGCCATAGTAGATATTTTCGATGATGTCCTTAGAAGCGAAACCAATACCTGTAGACAGACCGCCTGTAACTACCAAGAGCCATGCCATTGATATATTCATAATCTTCATCGAGATGAGGAACCATGCACCCCACACGATGACTTGTATCACGTTCTTGCCCATTACTTCACGGCTGGCAGCAGTGGAGGGGTCTTTCAACTCGTACTGCATGCGCATCAGCTTGAGCACAGTGCGGTTGACGTAGGCAAAGATGAACCACAGACTGATGACCAGAGCAATTGAGAAGATACTAATCTTAAAGTTTTCGAAGTCTACGAAGTCATAAGTGAAAATCTTCCAGCACAGGTCGCTCAGATTGAAGACATCGGCAGCCCAGTAGATGCTGACCATGACAGAACATACCACGGAAATAGGCAATAGTACTTGATAGGCCAAATCGTAGGCCCACGTTTTGGTGATGGGCTTTTCGCTGAAGCGATGGCGTAGTCCGTAGAGCTTTACATAGAGGCTGACGCAGGTAATGGTCAGCGTACAAGTGAGTTGCATAATCCACCAAATCAGTATCTGTACGGCCATCAGTGTATAGCCCGCCCAAGAGCATGCCACTGAGGCGATGAATACTACGAGTGAGATGTAGGTGTAGAACATGTCGGAACGCGGTATGTTCTGATTATGACGGCGAATGACGCTCCACTGCCATAGACAGCAAATCAGCAAAATGGGTGGAAAGAGCATGTTTACCAATTCGTTGGGAATCAGTATGATGCGGAAGGCAAACACGATGAATCCCATTGCTATGAGTGGCGTATAGATGCGGAAGGCACTCGAAATCTGGTCGCCGCTAACACGTAGTAGCAGTGAGATGAGGATGACGCCCAGTAGCCATGCATAGTTGACCAGCAGGTTAGAGGCCATGATAACGAAGTTCTGCTTGGTAAGTGCCATTGCCAGACCTAATATGATAGCAAAGGTGATGGTGGTAGTGGCTAGTGTGATGCAGGTACGCTTCTTCATGAACTCCTCCGTGCGCAGACGTTTGGGCACTATGTAGCGAATAGCAGCAAAGTTGAGCGCTGAGGCAATGATGCCATAGAAGATGATAGAGATGAGAAGACCGAAAATCCAGCGGCTGTCCCACTGTGAATCCTCGTTGGGCTGATACTTCTTGTGCACCGTCTCGACCATTGTTTTCCAGTTGCTTCCCCAGGCCTTGATGATGTGAAAATAGGTCGCGCCACCATTGCGGAATATACTGGTCTGGATGTCGTTATAACGCTTCTGTGCATAGTCGTTGAGGTGGGAGAGACGTTGCTCTGTCATGTCGTAATAGCGAATGTAGTCCTGCATCATGGTGCGGTTATTGTCCAGCGAATTACGAATGTTGGTGGCCAGCGTCAGACAGACGTTGCGGTCTATCTGAGCCTGTTGGTCAAGCATGGTAATGGGCATAGAATGTAGGGCTCCGATTAATGAGTCGTAGCGTGCAATATCCGATTCAATCTTGCTGAGATATGTCTTGAATGGTAGCTGCTTGCGCTGGAAATTGTGATACTGCTCGGTGGCCTCATGGCAGGCGTAAGTAAGGTCAAACACATAGTCCTGTTTCTGCGAATAGAGCATCAGCGAGTTCTGGTTCGAACTCTTCATGATATCTATCAGCTGATTGCGTACCTGTTCGTTCTGTTGACGATTGGCCTGTATCAGCATGGACATCTCACGGTGGTAGTTGGTGAGTTCAGTACGCAGTATCTGAAGTGTCTGGGGTAGGTCTTTTTCCTTTAATACTGCATGACCTTGCAGAGTGGTCAGCAGTGCAAATAATATAATTATAAATGCTTTTCTCATCGTTGTTTGGTGTCTTTTGGCTGCAAAGTTAAAAAAATAGTGAGAGAAATCATAAGAAAAATGAAATTATTTGAAATTAATTTTGTACTTTTGCAAAAAATCTATTCGATATGATACTAATAGCAGACAGCGGAAGCACTAAAACTGATTGGACTCTTATCCATTCGCCACATCCCATGAGATGGGATATTGTTACTACTTTTCAGACCCAGGGTATTACGCCGATTCATCAGACGCCTGACGAAATCCGTCAGATTCTGGGACGCGAGATGATGCCGCAACTCTCTACTTTTCCCCGTGCGGCTCTCATCAACTCAAAAGTACTTGAGGGTTCACTCATGTCACAAATCAATGTGTCCTTCTATGGTAGTGGCTGTACACCAGCCTATGTGCCTATGATGAAGCAGATTTTTAGCGAGGTCTTCTCACCACAGAATATCGAGGTACATAGTGACCTGACAGCTGCAGCACGTGCGCTTTGTCAGTATGAGGCCGGCATTGCCTGTATTTTAGGTACGGGAGCTAACAGTTGTTTGTATGATGGTAAGGATATTGTTCAGAATACGCCAGCTTTGGGCTATATTTTAGGTGATGAGGGTAGTGGTTCCGTGCTGGGTCGTCTTTTTATGAATGCTATCTTCAAGAATCCCAAGTTTGCCGACATCCGTGATGAGTATTTGAAGAAAGAGAAACTGACGCAGGCTGATATTATTAATAAGGTATATCGCGGTCCAATGCCTAACCGTTTCCTTGCTACTACCTCTTTATATATTAAAGAGCACCTGGATAATCCGTTGCTATGTGAATTGGTAGTGCAGAACTTCCGTCAGTTCTTCCGTAGCAATATTGTGCCATATCAGCATCCAGAACTGCCCGTCCATTTTGTTGGCTCTATGGCTTTCATCTATCGTGACCAACTAGTTCAGGCCGCTGAGGCAGAAGGTTTCCATGTGGGACATACGTTGCAAAGTCCGATGGAAGGCCTTATCACATATCACGAGAAGGGTGTTGATGCTGCTTATTAGGCTTGATTCCTGATAGATAGTGACACTTTTTTGTTTTTTTAATAAGAAGATAGAAAACAATTCTACAATAATGTGCTGACATATTAAAACTTATTTCATACCTTTGCACCCAATAAACGACATATCAGAACTAAATATAAG
>Ga0247608_10003208_pt1 | contig 19374 bp, 16 predicted proteins | sample 176DNAGHGlowgp2_FD_193490 | JGI IMG/M metagenome (GOLD analysis project Ga0247608, IMG submission 193490) | Sheep rumen microbial communities from Palmerston North, Manawatu-Wanganui, New Zealand - 1766 DNA GHGlow gp2 | ecosystem: Host-associated > Mammals > Digestive system > Stomach > Rumen ...
ATCATTTCCTACAAGTTTCTTTGCTACAACAGCTGCACCACAGGCTAAACCTATAGTGGCTACAGCTGTTCCTACGATGAGTGTTCTTAATTTCATAGCAAGTACCTCCTTAATAAAAAATTATATATTATTAATTAAATACTCTGCTACTCCTTTAAGATTTTTACTTTTTGAAAGAGGTGTACCAGTACCGCCGGTTTCAAATACAACATAGGTAGCACCTGCATTTTTCATTCCATATACAACTGTATACCCTTTCTTAGGGAACTTAATGAGTATTCTATCAAAGGTCTTACCGTAATCTACATCAGGTCTATTGATAAATGTTATATCAGTCTTGCCCAGTTTATCTGCACCAATTTCTCTGAAGAGTCCTGCCCTATTAAGTGCAGACATAAACTTCTTTGTTTTCTCAATCATCTTAAAAGGACTAAGCCTGTACTCTGTCCAGCCGATGATTTCACAAAGCTTCTTAGCATGTTCCTCTGTAATAGGCATTCCACCTATGCTACCAGACTTTTCATCCTCTGACATATCAATATTAAGTGCTCCGTTCTCATACATTTCATAGAGTTTCCCAAAATTCATAATAAGCCTCCTTGAATTATAAATAGCTGAATGATTAGTTCTGCATTTCTTAACCTTACTTTTATATTATAACAGATTTAATTTATTTTGTCAATAATTTTTTCAAAATTTTTTGAAAAATTATATTAGTTATGATTGCATAAAAATAGGAACTAGGTTATCTAGTTCCTATGAATGCTAATACTGCCAAACCTTGAAACTACTTATCTTACCATTTGTATCTATATGGTATTCAAAAAGATAACACATATTATATTGTTTTATAAATGTTGTTTTTAAGTTTACCATTATAACTGTATCACCTGTACCACTATTATCCGGTGTAACATACTCTACACTTCTTTCAGTTATTGACTTTCCTTTTAATGTATTTTCTATTACATAATCTGCATAATTAAATACACATTCCTGTGTAAATGAATTATAGTATATGTCTGTTGCTACTGCTTGTTTTTCAAGTACATCTCTTGCTAACTCTGTAAATACATATGTATATTCCTCTTGTGTCATTTTTGTAACATCATTTGTGCTAAGCCCTGTGTTTTCTCTTGTTGCTCCCTCTGTTGCTTTTACAGGTAATGAAATTAACAAAATTGATATTACTACTAAAATTGATGCTAATTTTAATTTTTTCATATTACTATTCTCCTATCTTCTGGTAATGTATATATGATGTTACATTACCATTTAAGTCAAGCTGAAATCTATATGTATCATTACTCAACTCATAGTAGTAGGCATCTCTTGATAGATATGTTGTTCCGTTTATATCTGAGTATACACCATTATCACCAACTTCGTATCTGCTGGTTTCCTCATAATAAACTAATAAATCTTTAGAGTCTAAAACTATATCATCATTGAATAAACTTAATTCTGATGGTGCTGTACCAGTTATAAATTTCTGTATTTGACTATTCAATTCAGATGTATTACTTACAACTACTGATTTGTCATAATTTGTTTTAGAAGTTTCAGAACTTCCACATGCTGTTAATGATACAGTTACAAGTGTGGTTATTAAAAATATACAATGTCTTTTCATTTAATTATTTTCCTCACCTTCTGACTCAACATGCTCAACTTCTTCAGCACTGTTTTCTGTAACAGTACTTGGTGTTGAGTCATATTCACTCATGTCTACTGTTATGTCATTATATGCATCAACTAAAAATGCATAACTGCTACACCCATATATATTTATTGCATTACCATAATCATTTATTGTAATGCACCATGCTACTTCTTCGTTATATTTATCTTTTAATTTATTGTATATTTCAGTTTCTGCAAGTATATCTAATATTGGAATCTCGTATTCCTCTTCTGGTTCAAGGTTAGTATCTACACTGCACATAACCTCTTCTTTTGAAGGTTCAACAGTTTTTACAATAAAGTTTATGAATGTGTTTGTGTCATATGGTAATTCTACACTGTTCACAACAGTGTATAGATTATTAAACTTCTTATTGTTATAAATTATATTTTCTCCGTCTATCTCATAATTTTCAGTTGTATCTTCATTTTCAAGTATAAGTTCTCCGCCACTTGGTTCTTCGTGACTGGTGTTATCTTCAGTTGACTGTTGATATTGTGATTGTCTATTAGCCTCTTCTATTTCTGCATCAGATAAAAAATTTCCTTGATCAGTAACAGATACTGTGCTTTCGTCTAACTTGAAAACGTTTATAGGATATGTCTTTTCTGTATACTGTACACCCTTATGCTCATTACTACATGCTGAAAGCATTACCATGGTAATGCTTAATGATACTACTATTAAATTCTTTCGTTTCATTACTAAATCCTCCGGTTATCTTCTTAAATCAGTATCTGTATCAAGCCCATATAATGCGTTACCAAATATTTCATAATATTTTTCAAGTTCCATATTACTTGATACCTCAACAAGTGCTATGTTGTCATCTCCGTATATAAGCACTCTATATATTATACCATTGATAGTCAATAAATTTACATCAATGTCTACACTAATTTCTTCCCCTTGTGCATCAAAATATGTGTCTGCATATTTTCCTGTTAATTTATTGTATTCTTGTATATAATCTATGTCTCTATCATATTTATTAAGTATTTTTATTTCTAATTCAGAATATTTTGATGTATTTATTCCTATTTCATCAGTGATATCTTCATTTGATTCAACGTATACCTTAGCTATGTCTTTTATTTTATTAAATTCAGCATTTTCAGATGTATCCCAAGTGTCATTATTCTCACTTGTTGTTTCTGCTATAAACATTCCATGTTCTGAATAATGCCCTTCCACTCCGTCCACAATAACTACCTCGGGTTCTGTATCTGTAGGTTGTACTGTGTCTATATTATTATTTTCATCTACACTTGCATTAGGTTCATCTCTATTTATTCTTATGTCAGATGCCCCATTATTATTTGTGTTAGTACCATTGTTATCTGATGTCACAACTGCATAAATCATAAATGCTCCAAGTATCAATACTATTATTATGCCTATTGTTTTATATAATTTAGTGTTCATAGTTTTTATCTCCTTTTTATATATTATATCATATTTTTTTGAAAAAATCAATATAATTTCAGTAAATTTTATTTTATTGTATTATTTATTTGTTACCGCTATTATTACTTCTGAATACATACAGATAAGTATGCTTACTATTATAACCATGACAGTATGAATATAATGAACCAGTGCATGGATAACTACTCATACAACCGTGTTCAAATTCCTCACCTATGTTACTTGTACCACCTGAATGTACAAAACTTACAGAAGTTCCGCTGTTATAAACCACGGTAGCTGCATGATGCCCATACCATACAATTATGTCACCTGGCTTTAAGTCATTTTTAGTTATATTAGGGTCACCAGGCTCTATTAGCCAGTATTCACCTAGTGTTCCGTTTCCATGTTTAATTGATGTTAAATTTATTGAGTCTGCATCGGCTTTTGTATCTGATACAAATGTATTACCAGAGTTCTTATCAGTTTCACCAAGTAGATATGCTAATCTAGATGATGTTGTATCACATACCCATACAGACGATGCATAGTTAGATAACTTTCTATTAGAATTTGTAACAAGCTTATCTGTTGTTACAGGCGGTATTGAACCATAGTTCCACTTTGTTCCATTGTTGTAACATTTATATAAGTCCATTACAAATGGTCTAAGGTCTGACCAATTAGCTGTTAATGTTGTTTCTGTACTTCCTCCTGTATCTGTACTTCCCCCTGTGCTAACATCCTTAATTATATTGTATATTGATACAGCATGTTCTCCTCTTATCTCTTTATTAGGACGCCCTGTAGCTCTGTCTATAGCTGTAGGTCTTTCATAGTATTGGCATATTCCATAACCTGCATTATATACTCTCTGCTCTAATGTAGTTCCCTCTTCCATTTTTGCTATAGATTTGTTCCAATCATCTAATTCGCTATAGCCATACTTAGTACCACCATGTATTTCATCCAAATAGTATGATAATTCAGCAGAATAATGCTGGTCTAAACTATCAAAATCTGTTACATACTCATGATAAGCCTTTGCAAGTGATACTCTTCTACCATAGCTGTATTGTCCCATACCAAAACCGCAAGAATATTCATGTGGTGATGTTGGGAATGTTTCCATGTAGTTTAATGCAAATTCATCACCAATTCTTCTACTGTACTGCCCCTCAAATGGCATTTTAACATGTGAGGAATCAAGATTGAACCCTGCTTGATGATTAAGATAAAATGCTCCCTCTATAAGTCCAGGGCTTCCCTCACAATAGAAGTTAGCCATTATACCACAAGCCATTTCTATGCCGTACTCTGGCTCTGTAACTGCATAAACTTTTGAAAGTAGATCTGCTTTTTTAGCATATCCAGTACCAGAATTTAATAGTGCTTGCTTAACCTCTTCACTTGATGGTATAGTACCTCCTCCACTGTTTCCATTTCCTGCACTTCCACCTGTAAACCAGGTTAATCCGTATTTTGGCTCTGACAATGATCCATTCCAATATGCACCAGCTATATTTTTAAATGTATCTGCACTATTACTAGCTGTATAGAAATTAGCTGTAGCATGATTTGTTGTAATGCTACGCATATTAATCATTGTATATTTATCACCTAAGGATGAAAATTTTGAATCATATTGTGATATATAGTTCTCAGCTGCTTGTGTTACAAGTACTTTTTGTAAACTTCCTACATTTATACCTGTTACGTTTCCACCATCTCCTAGTATAGCCTCTTTCCAAGGTTGCATACTTGATAGTGCTCCACCTGTACCACCACCAAATCTGTATGATCCCCATGAGAATCCATAGTAGTATAAGCTATCCCCACAGCCTGTTATATAATTAGTTTTAAGTGTACTTATTGCATTACTTAATGATGTGCTGTTTATCTCACTGCCATCGTACTTACCATTATTTGAGTTATATACTGTGTAGTCTGCAAAAAACACTGCATTTGCTGGTTTTACATATCCGTTTTTAACTGATATGTATGCAGCATTGTTTTCTACTGTTTTTGCATTACTACTCCAGCCTGGCATACACCATATTAATCCTGTACTTGAGTTTATATTATCTGGCTTCCATAAATATCCATATATTCCTGTTCCATCAATTTCCATGTATGATGATAATGTACCGTTGTCTTCTCCGCCACTACTTTGCTCATAATAGCTTTTATCCATAGTAATAAATAGGCAGCTTGAGTGTTTTACATGTGATGCTATTGTATTAAAGTCACAACTTGTAGACATTAGATTCTTAATGCCAGAGTCTGAATATCCAAATGGAGTTGATCCACTAGATGTTAAGCAGTAGTAATTTCCATCATTTCCTTTCTTTCTTAGAACCATGAAGTGTCCGTCACTACTATACCAGCTAAATGAACCACGCCATGAATTTACAACCATTCCATAATGATCTGGACTAGCTATACATTCATCAACGTTTTCTTGTGTAAACTGTTTTTCTTCAGCATGCATTCCTAAACTTCCAAACTTTGTGTTTATTAGTTCTGCCATTTTTGAAAAGTTATAAGTCATGCTACCACTATGTCTACCTATACCATTTACATCTTTATCAGGATAGAATATATATGTACCACCACCATCTGATATTGTGCACCCCATCAATTCTTGTATTACTCTATATGGTGTATATTCTTCATCTAATAAGTTACTTATTGCCATTGCTGTTGAATATATAGAACAACCAGCACCTGACATTGTATTATTACTGCCGCCTCCTGTACTTCCTATTGTTAAGTTCCATAGATTTCCGTATGTTGGATCAATTACCTTATATCCACAGTTTGCTCCACAGCTGCTGTTTTGATGATACCAGTACCAATGTGTTCCGTCCTCTAATTCTACTGCGTACTGTCCAGTAGCATTTCCAGGAGGATTATGATCACCACCAGTTGGCTGTGGTGTAGGGTCTTGTGGTGTAGGGTCTTGTCCCCATAGATTTTCCCAACTCCAACCAGGCTTCCAATGAGGCATTCCCTCGCATTGTAAATATAAATACTGCTCATTTACTTCTCTACAACATTCGCATCTTAAGTTCCTACCATTCGTCTTTACATCAGCAAATAATTGTATAAGATCTTCTCTTAGTGCATCATCATCTAAGTCACATCTATATATTCCATCATTATGCTTAAATCTTTTATTATTACCTACAAGTGCTTTATAATCAGCTACCATTGCGTCATTTATATGCTCTTGTATAAATTCACTCTTATCTTTGCCGCTATCACCTTTATTAAGTTCTTCAAATTCTTCTTGTTCTTGTGGTGTACATGTATACAGCATATCATTTACTAACTTTTCATATTCAGTTGGTCCAAATATCAATTCATAAGCTGTTTTTTTATCATCTTCTGGGTCTCCTGTACATTTTGCATAACATACACAGTTTTCATTTTTGTTAATTATATTTGATAGTAATGTAGGAATGGAATTAAATGCATTATTTAACTGCATTAGTCCCATTGAAATAAAAATTGCTACAAGTGCAAGTCTTATTGATAAGTATATACCTGTTGGTAGCATAAATGCTAAACATTTTATAAATGATTTAAGACTACGTTCTCTACCTTTACTTAATTTTATAGCTATGAACACCCATAGGTTCATCTTATTATTTTGTGCTACAAATTCTTCTGTACTTGCTTGACCTTCTTTTTTAATCTTATGGTTTGTTCTTAATATTGTTATTTCGCAATATATATTATATATAGCCGCAGCTATACACATTATTGCATATATAATTAATATGAAAGTTAACCAATCGAACATTTGCTTACCTCAAGGATGATTATAATAATTAAAAATATATAACAATATTGTTATATTGTATACCTTGAAGACATAAAAATAACCAGAGCTTTCACTCTGGTTATTTCGTATCATTCAGCAGAATAGAGGCTTATTCCTTTTCTGCAATGGACCTGATGGGAGTCGAACCCATGTCCGAAACATATCCACTAAACTTTCTACATGCTTAGCCACTTTTTACTGTTAGTACAGACCCTTGGTGGTGTGGCTCCTCCATAGGTGCATTGTACACTAGTTATTATTTCGGTTAGTGACTTACCAGTTTATCCACCTTACCTACACGAAGATTATTTTAACCCAAAGGCGTTGCCCCTCGCTAGTCTACCTATGAGCTTAAACCTACTAAGTAGGTGCTGTATTAAGCTGCTACAGCTACAGGACGAGTATTGAACTCTATTGTTTGAGAGCGATTTTTAAGTTGTTCACTCACGACAACTGCATGCTTATTTAATTTCAAGTGCCCCGTCGAAACCTTGGCAGGCCCTTATATAATTAATGGCTGTTTCCTGTTTTAGAATGTTCACACCGCTCAAATAGCCGTCACTGACATTCGTGCATTTACTGGACATTTAACAATCATATCTAATAGATTGCACCATTTAATTAGGCATTGTATTTAGTAATTACTGCTTCACTGATTGCCTTTCTTGCATCTGAATTGATCGGATGACAGATGTCAAAGTGCTCCTTTGTCTTTTCATTTCTCTTAGAAGGCATTGATATAAAGAGTCCCTTGTCACCTTCTATAACCTTGATGTCATGTACTACAAAGTCTCCTCCAATTGTAATACTTGCTACTGCCTTAACTTTAGTGTCACCTTCAAGCTTCTTGATTCTTACATCTGTAATGTTCATTCTGTAATTCTCCTTAGTAATGTGCCTTTTATAGTTTCTTTAAGTTGATACATCAACTTAACAGGGCTTACTGGATTCGAACCAGTGAAATGCAGGGATCAAAACCCTGTGCCTTACCGCTTGGCGAAAGCCCTATAACAGTTTAACCACGTAGATATTTGTGTAAGTATTATCACTTACAGTTCGGCGAGTAAGTCTTCTAACAACCACTTAAGCCATCGACCAGCCATTTCAGGTGTCTAAACCAATCTACTCCCACTGTTAAGTTAAAATGGACCTTGTAGGACTCGAACCTACGACCGCCCGGTTATGAGCCGGATGCTCTAACCAACTGAGCTAAAGGTCCAATTTATTATTTACTTTATCTCTCAACCTTACAAAACATATTATATCATTTCTTATTTATTTTGTCAACAATTTTTTAATTATTTTTTGAAATTTTTTTCTAATTTCAAAATTCATACCTTTAATATATCAATGTCTATATTTAGGTATATTTATTACTACTCTTGCTTATTAAATTCAAATTCTGTATAAGAATATAAAAGTGTATTTATAAAATCTTTAAATTCATCACCTGTCATACTTGTGCTTATTTCCATATATACAGCTTGCCCACTTTTACTCTTAATAAGCATTTCTGCATATGATGATGAATCTGTTGTATACCATTGTACTGTGCATTCTTTATCTTCGTCAATATATTTATTATAGTAGCTATCTTTGAATGACTCTGATACAGCCTTTTCAATTGTATTGTCATTACTTACATGTTTAATTGTTAGCATAAACTTTTCATTTGCAACATCCACATATGACTTATCTTCAGGATATACTCTATATGTATCTCCAATATATTTTTCATCAACTGCAACAAATCCAAGGTCATTGTTCCCAAATACTTGTATATTCTTATCTCCAACTCTTTTCTTTATTATATTATACTTTGATTCATCTAAATTGTATGTTGTTTCAGACTCATCAAGGTATGCTATATCAGATTGTTTATTGTCAATGTCTATACTAAAGGGTGCTGATACTATTTTTACATCAAGTTCATCATTACTTAATACAAGTCTGCAATTAACCTTATGAGGTATTTGACAATCTTTATTAAAGTTTATTGCGTAGGCACTATATAATGTATTCGATGTGTCATCTGCTACTACTCCACTTCCCAATACCACATATGGTTGTTCTGCATTTACATACTCTGTACTTCCATCAATATCTAATGGCTCAATAATAAACTTATATGCTTCGAATAAATCATTTTTCAATGTCATATCAAATCTTAATTGACAATTCTCTGGATGATATGATATTGTATCATTGTCTATATTAAATTTTATTCCAAGTTCTTCCATAGACTTTCCTTGTACAACACTATTTACACTTGTATCATTACTTCCAGAATTAGTATCACTTCCACAAGCTGATACTGATATCATTGTAGCAGCTAGTACAATTATCAATAATGTTCTACTCTTCATTTCTATGTATCCTTTCTATTTTTGTTATATGTATATTACTTATATTTTTTGCTATTAAATCACTTTCTTTATTGTCAAAGAAATATTTTATTCTATCACTATAAGTTTTTTCTATTGTATCCTTAATATTGGTATCTGTAGTATCAAATATGCTTTTTGGAACAACCATAATCACATTATCATTATATGTATGATTTAATTTATCTGATTTATTTACAACTATAAACTCTGTTCTATCATCTTTATCTACAGGTTCGTCTTTATCTATTACTATATCACCTATACCTATATCATTTGGTATATCAACAAATTTACACAGTAATTCTTCATCACGATTATGCATCTTATATGAAGATACCTCATTATTCTTGTTCATATAAACTTTAAATTCTCTTGTTCCGTTATTACTAAAGATGATTATTTCATCCCCATATACTGCATTTATATTTTTTAATTCGTTAGAACAATAAATCTCTCCATTAGTATTTTTTGCAAAAATGCTACCATGATTACCATTTATTGTTTTTATCAAATACTTTAAGTCCTTTATTGCTATGATAAGCTGTTCATAAATATCTTTGTCTATAGCATCTGTTGCTTGTAAATCTATTAGTTCTAATATTGTATCTAACAAAACATACTTTGTATTTATTGATATATCTGAGTTATATATAATTATTATGGAATCCTCCACTGATAACTTTTTATTATTATTTGCTATAAAATTTCTTATTGTTGTTGATCCTATTCTTTCACATGCCATTTCTTGAATTTCTTGTGTCTTGTTGTTCATTACTTTAAGGTTTCCTCCAAAATAAAAAAATTTTGATAATATATGTTTTTAATGTATTTATCTTTGTAAAATTAAAAAAGGCGAGCATTTCTGCTCGCCTTTCAATTATGTTACTGTCAGAATACAGATGCTTTAATCTTTATGGACATTTTATTTATCTTTGTTGTAATATCAGTTGCACCTGTGCTTCTACCTCTTACAAACCCGTTTTCATCTACAAATGCTATCTCAGGTTTCTTTGAGATGAATACTACTGGCTGATTTGCATAAGCAACTGAAAGCTGAGTCAACTTGCTATTATCTATAGCCAGTGAATACTTTTTACCAGACCCACTAAGGTTTTCTGTGTTAACAAGTGAAGGATTCTCTACATATACATAGTATTTATATATAAATCCCATGTAATTTGCTGTTATAAGTGCAGTTCCTGTCTGATGTGCACTTATCTTACCACTCTCATTAACTGTAGCAATTTCTGGATTTGATGACTTCCAAATTGCTTTCTTAGCTGAAATCTTGTAAAGAGTCGCTTTCTTTGACTGCCCTATGTTTACATGTACTGTGTGTGGCACTACAGATGATACTGTAACTGTGAACTTCTTTCTTGCACCATCTTTAGCTACACCACTTACAGTTGTTGTACCAAGACCTACTGCCTTAAGTATTCCATTACTATCAACTGTTACTACATTCTCTTTATCATATGTCCAAGTAGCATCTTTAGCATTGAATCCATCCATACCATTTATGCCACTCTTAGCTATATTAACAGTTTCCTGTGGTATCAGTTGTATTGTACCTGCTACAGATGTAATGTTTATAGTATCCTTTACCTTTACACTACATTTATATGCTTTACCATTTATATAGGCTGTTATTATTGCTGAACCTTTACCTATACCATGTATTACACCAACTCCATGAGTTGATGATGCTTCTACATATGCTACATCAACATTACTTGATGCCCAGTATATAGGATACTTATTCGTATAACTTCCGCAGGTTATTATTGCATTACATGTCTGACCTGACTTTACTGTAAACTTCTTAGTATTCATTTTAGGTGTAACAACATTTACCCTTGCTTTATATGTTTTTCCACTAAGCCTATTTGTTATGGATAAGTATGCTACACCATCTTTCTTTGCTGTTACAGTTGAACCATCTTTAGAAACCTTTAGTATTTTAGCATCTGATGATACCATATTAACAGACGCATCTATCACTTTCTGACCTTTTACCATATAAACTGAAGTGTCATCCTTTGTTATTGAGTAAAAAGGTATAAATCCGTCTAAACCAGATGCATTTAAGTCACCAAGTCCACCAGTTGATGGTATTATATTAAAGTTTATGCTTATATTTCTATTACCAGGTGTTGTTACAGTAGCAACAGGAGGATTATCTACATCTATGTCACCGTTTGTAGGAATCTCTGTATCAGGTATTACTACAACTACCTCACCTTTGGTATTCATAAATATTGCAGAAAGTACTATATCCTTATATATTGGTGTTCCTGGATACCATCTTGTACCACTGCTCTTAACTAGAGAATCTACATCATACCACCCCATAAAAGTAAAGCCTTCGTATTCTGCCTTTGGTATATTGAGTACTGAGCCACCCTCTACAATGTTCTTTTCTACATATACCTGTGGTGCATTATCATAGTATGTATAGAATACAGCAGTATAATACTTTGCATTAGGGTCTGCTATTTCTCCATCTGTAGGCTCTGTAGGAACAGGAGTTGGAGTTACTGTACTCTCGCTCTGCTTCTCTTTAAGTAATGCTAAAAGCTGTGTTATATAGTCTGCTCTCTTTGTTTCATCGTCTATATTGTCTAATGCTTCGAGAGCGAGATTATAAAGGTCTGTCCAGTTATTTTCCTTAGCTAACCCTTTAATGCGCTCAAACCACCACTCGATAAGTTCCATGTCGTCAGTGCTGTTGGGAACCGTGTCTACAAGAGTGTTAACAGTATCTTTATCTTTAACTGTTTCCTTGAACTTGTCTATTATCTGATTGATAACCTTTTCAAGTTCTGTAGGATTGTCAATGTTTTCAAGTGCTTTTGTTATAAGAGCTTCGATATCAATGTTATACTTCTCTGCTATCTCTTTAACATCATCAAGCCACTTCTGAACTGCATCAGCATCATTGGAATCGGGTCTGTTAGGTATTACTATCTCAATTATTTTCTTGATTAAGTTCTCGATATCTTCTTCAGAGAGAGTACCGTCTGAAGGAGTTGTAGGCTCTGTTGAACCTGTAGGAGTTGTACTGCCTGTAGGTGCTCCAGAAGGAGTCTCAGGTGTAGGAGGCTCTGTAGGACCATCCGGTGTACCTGTTGGATTATCAGTTACAGGATATAACTTCTTACCATCGTTAAACAGTATATATGCGTCACCGAATACCTCTGCCTGTGTGCCGCCAAGACTTATTTTACTGTTCCATACGTCTTCTGTTGCATCATAAGTTGCATATCCAAGATTTCCTACAAATGCACCTGTGCCTATTGAAATGTTCTTATTTGCAGGAATTGCTACAACAGGCTGTGTATTTAATGCTATGCCTATGTCTTTAAATCCATTCGCACCTATAAGTGTTATATCTCTAAGTGATAATGCACTTAAGTTTTCACATCCACTAAATGCTCCGTCTGCTATAGTGGTTGCTGTCTCTATAGATGCTGACTTAAGTTCATCACATCCTGCAAATGCATTTGGTCCTATAGTAAGTATACTTTCAAGTGAAAGTGCTTTTATAGGACATCCCATGAATGCATTTTCTTCTATGGTTGAAACCTTATCAAGTGCAAGTGTTGTAAGTTTTTCGCATCCGTTAAATGCGTTACTACCTATTGTCTTTGCATTATCAAATGTTATAGAACCAATGCCTGAGCAGTTTCTAAATGCTTCATTACCAATAGTTTCAACAGTATCATAGCTTGCTCCTGTAAGTGCAATACATCCATAAAATGCTCTTGAACCTATTGTTTTAAGCTTAGGAAGATTAACCTGTTTAAGAACTATACATCCCTCGAATGCACCTTCGCCAAGTGATGTTACGTTTTCAGCATCTACAGTTGTTAATGTATTTGCAAAGTTCTTAAGGCTATTATCACCTAATGTCTTTGCTCCTGGTATTGTCACTGATGTAAGTTTACACCCTGAAAAAGCATCAGGAAATTCCGTGTGCGAAGAATTAAGAACAACTGCGGTTATACCTGTGTTCGCAAATGCATCTTTACCTATTGATGTAAACTTTGATAAATCTATTGTACTCTGTGTCAATTTTGTACAGTTAAGAAATGCACTTTCTCCTACAGACTTTACATTAGGTATTGTAAATGTACTTATAAGGTTACATCCCTCAAATGCTCTGTCTGATATAGAAGTTGCACTGTTTGCAACCACTTCTGTAAGTGTAGATTTAAAAGCAGTCAATGCCGGAATAGTCTGTATACCAGGTATTGTTATTGATGTTAACTTGCACCCACCAAATGCATTAGGCCATGATGTTATGCCGTTTCCGAGCACTACCTTTGTTATTCCTGTATTCTGGAAAGCATTTGTTCCAATAGAATTAAGTCCTGCAAGGCTTATTTTATCCTGTGTAACTCCGGAACACCCATAGAATGCATTATTACCTACAGATGTAAGTGTTCCGAATGTCATGCTACTTAACTTTGAACATCCAGAAAATACACTGTTTCCTATAGCTGTTATACCACTTGCATTTACAGTAGTAAGCGTGGATGCAAATCCGCTTAATGCAGAATTAAGTGTTCCACTTGCCTTTATGTTTACATTAGTTAAAGGACACCCTGTAAACTGTCCTGCATCAAACGTATTGCAGGTTACTGTCTTAAGTGAGCCACACTGCTGGAATACACCTGTACCAAGAGAAACACTAAAGTGTAAGGCTTGATATATTTGAGCCACGAAAAGCCTGTGAGCCTATGCTGGAACATGCACCAAGACTTGCAGATGTTAATCCAGTACATCCATAAAAAGCATTTGCTCCTACTGTTGTAACAGATGAAGGAACAGATGCAAGTTTTGTACATCCTCTGAAAGCGTTAGCACCAACACTTGTTATACTTGATGTGTTAGGTACTGCCGTAAGGCTTGTACAGTTATAAAAACAACTGTCAGGTATGGAAGTAAAGTTACTACCATTACCTGTTATACTTGTAAGACTACTACAGTTTTGAAACTCTCCGGCAGTTAAAGATGATACACAAGATGGGAGTACAACCTTCTGCAAAGCGGTCATTCCTGAAAAAGAAGTTGAAAATGAAGAAATTACCCTTGTCGCCTTTGACCCCGTACTGGATGTTTCATCGCAGAATACTACTTCTTTACATCTTGTACATTTGGAAAAAAATGAACTTACATTAAATCCACTCAAATTTCTAATGGCTATTTTTTCAATGTATGGCATATAATCTTGTAACTTATATGTCAGAGCTGTCCCGTCTGTCTCTTGACTTATTCCAGATTTAAACTGTAGAGTAGCTTTACACATGGTATCAAATGTTGTATCTGAAAAAGGAAGTGTTTCAGCCACGCTTGTAGCAGACCCACCATATACCAACATTCTCCAGTTGGTTCTGCTTGAAGGAGACGCCGAACCTGCCGCACTTATTGTATCGGGAGAATAAATGAATATATAGATTCCATCTACTCTATTTGCACCACTCGCCACGCCAGTTGTATTGTTCTTAAATGATATATAGGCTGTACCCCAGCTTTCTGGCGGTGTTTTGAATGTTGTATCACTTCCAGCACCGTTACCACCATCCCAGTTTTCTTCACTTATGATTTCTTCCTCAGAGCCGGAATAATTCTCTTCTGCTTTGGTTTCATAGTATATCTCATCAACAGATGCGTCTGCTGACTCAATATAAGATGATTCTGCTTCAGTTTCAATTTCTTCTGCTTCATTAACACTTACTGTATTCTCTGCAGCAAATGCAGGTGTTACATCTGAAAATACCATAACTGCTGAAAGAAATACAGCAAATAATCTGTTCACAACTTTGTTTTTCATGTCCTCTCCTTATTTTTTCAATATTTGTTGTGATATTTACCGTCTACAGTCAACAAGTTACATTGCTAGTTTCAATTAGTGTTAAGTTACTGATAAAGCATGAACAGCCTCCAGGCGCCATATATTATTGCAATAATAGTCACCACTCCAAACACTTTCCAGAACTTCACAAGCTTTTTATGCTTGCGTTCACGTTCATCATACAATGCTATAAAGCGTTTGGCATCTCTATCAGCATCAATATTCTCTTGTGTGTTCATTCTCGCTCCTTTCAAAATTTAATAGATGTACTTGATACATAATTGTATGTATCTTTTAGATTGGAAAATTTTTTCGATTAAGGTCAACGAGTTACTAAGATAATTTAGAAAAATTAGACGACTACAGTCAACGAGTTACTACATTAGATTTGTAGCTACATTTATTAAAAAAGACCTAAAAATTTTTTCTCTGCTGATATATGAAGGTATTCTGTAATGACTGTTTTTATATGTTCAGCTTCATACACATTGACAGTTCTGGATTTCTCCACTTTATTTTTAGGCTTTTTAATCAACATCATAGTGATATTTGCATCTTCATATGTTATGTGAATATCATATTTATCTGATAAGCTTACAGTTTTTGTACGATTATCTCTTAATAAATCCCTTGTTATATCAGATGCTCTGTTTTTAATAATTTCTTCATTCATTACCATAAAAATACATAAATGCTGTTTTACAAAGACTTCAACTTTAATTTATATTACTGGTTCATATTAAATGTATAGCATGGTTTATTAAGTAAGTTTAGTATTTGAATCATATGATCAACTGTTTTACTTTCTCCGAAGTAAGCACATAATGCAATGTCACAATCATTTATCATTTGTTTATCTCTAAATTCATACCACTGTCTATTACCAGGTATATCCATTTCTTTCTCTACATTTTCTATTGTATACACAACACTTTCAGTGTTCTTATCTACTATTTCTACAACCTTTGTACTATTATCATATGTTGTTACAAACTGCCTTTCAGGAAATTCATATGTGTTATTCTTTGCTTTATCCATTGCATATATTGTTACATTTTGTACACCTAAGCTACTCAGCATTTTATGAAATGCTGAGTCTGCTCCTTTTCTATCACCTACTATAAATGAATGCCCCTGTTGTGCATATTGCTGTATCCAATCAGATAGCACACTAGGTAGTGCATATAATTCATGTGAGCCAAATAAGAGTATGTTTGCCATGTTACTGCTCCTTTTTATTTATTTTAATTTCTTCATCAAATACTGCATTGTAATTATGATTCTTTTTAAGTTCACCAGTTAGTATTTTATCAGCTAGTATATCTTCAATAGTGTTTTGTATTTCTCTTTTAACATTTCTAGCACCATATTCTTCGCTGTATGCTTTACTAGCTATATGCTCAATAATACTAGTATCAAATACTATATTTATATTATTATTTTTGTCTATTCTTTTTGTTAGTTTGTCTAATAATAGTCTTGTAATGTCATTTATTTCATCTTTGCTTAGCTTATCAAATACCACAACATTGTCAATTCTATTAAGAAACTCTGGTTTAAATGTCTCTTTTAAAGAATCCATTACAATCTTTTCTGTCTCTTTATCATTAGTTGTTGTATGTACAAATCCAAGCTTTCCTTTTCCTAATATCTCTGCTCCATATCCTGCATTAGATGTCATTACAATTATACAATTTGTAAAATCAACTGTTGTACCCTCACCATCAGTAAGTCTACCCTCATCTAATAACTGTAACATTAAGTTAAATATCTCAGGATTTGCTTTCTCTATTTCGTCAAATAATACTAAGCTATATGGATTGTGCTTTACCTTTTCTGTTAGGAATCCGCCTTCTTTGTATCCTACATATCCAGGTGCAGACCCTATTATTTTACTTGTACTATACTTCTCACTAAATTCAGACATATCTATTTTTATAAATGCCTCTTTACTTAAGCATAGTTCATTACTTAATACTTTACATAGTTCTGTTTTACCAACTCCTGTAGGTCCAACAAATAGGAATGAGGCAAGTGGTTTGTTTTCTTCTCTTACACCAGCCTTTGACCTTCTAATTGCTTTACTTACAATGCTTATTGCTTTCTTCTGACCTATAACATTTTTTGATATTGTATCTTCTAATGACATTAACTTTTTACCCTCAGACTTATCAATTTTAGTAATGTCAATTCCAGATATCTTAGATACTACACTTAATATATCATTCTCAGTAACCTTTTTTCTATGTGAAAGCTTCACCTTTGTACAAGCCTGATCTATTATAGTGTAAGCCTTATCTGGTAAACACATATTTTTGATATATCTATTTGATAAGTTTACTGTTAGTTCTATAATGTTCTTATCAACAGATACTTTGTGATAATCTTCGTAGTTCTTTATTGAATTGCATATCATTTTAATTGCATTATCTTCTGATGGTTCATTAACATCAATTTCTTGCAATCTTCTTACAAAAGCTTTGTCTGACTCTATAAACTCATGGTATTCTGATGTTGTAGTTGCACCAATAATTCTTATATCTCCATTTGAAAGTGATTGCTTAATCATATTTCCAGCTGTTTCAGAACTATTACTTCCACCGCCTGCATTTATAAATGCATGTATTTCATCTAAAAACAATATTACATTGTTATTAGATGCCCAGTCCATTATAAATTTCATACGCTCTTCAAAGTCACCCCTAAAGCGTGTACCAGCTGTAAGCATTGATCCATTAATATAGCATACATGAGTTTCCTTCATACTGTTAGGTACATTCTGTTCAATTATACGCTTTACAAGTCCATATACTATTGTTGTTTTACCTACACCTGCTTCTCCAACAAGACATGGATTTGCCTTTGTTTTTCTGTTTAATACCTCTATCATTTCATCTATGTAGTCATCAACGCCTACTATTAATTCATCATGCAGTGATTCCTTAGAGTTTAGGTCTTCTACAAAACTCTCAATAAAATCAGGAATTTCAAAATGCATCTTTCTTACACTATGCAGCTCATCTATACTTATTCCAACGTATTCTAAAAATCTATTAAGTTCATCACTATCAAATTCGATTATTTCATCAAACAATGAGTCAGCTGTTACTTCTAGCCCCTGTATTGCTCTGCTCATCGTTAATTTTCCAATGATATTGAATACTTCAGGTGAAAAATATTCAGGGTTATATAGTACTTTGTTTTCAGCCACACCATATTCACCCTCTGACGCCAGCATCTGATAAGATTCATATATCATATCAAATGTTATACCAAGTTCATTTAGTGCATTTCTACCTAATTCACTTTTCTCCATTAATGCTAATAGTATATGAACAATACCAACATAGTCGCATGACTCATCCATTGCATATTTAACTGCTAAGTTCATTATATCGTTTGCAGTATCATCAAAATTAGCAAATCTTAAATATTTGTATACCTGTTTATTATTCATTCTTATTTTCCTCTTTAAAAATTTTTAACACTATTATATATAAAAATGCTGACTACAAAGTAATTATAGTCAGCTAAACTGTTTCTATTTCTGTTATTATGCTTACCAATATATTAGTTGTATTTAGACACACTATTTTTTAACCAATTTATATTTAGCAATGCATATTGTGTAATGCATATAAAAATGCATATACATATTATTATATGCTTATTACTATTTATTCTTAATATATTTGATAATTATTATATGTATTTATCAAATTATTTTAATATTTACAATTTTTCACATATAATTACAAATATAAATTATTGCTATTATCATTAAAACTCGTTATTCACTTCTGATAATGTACCATATGGAATAGGATCATTTTCTTCCAATGAAATAGCTGACACAGACATTTCATTATAGTATCCATCACCATCTATTGAAAGTTCTACAGTGGTATAATCATCATTTTTTATTTCTTCTAATGTTTCAATCAAATCATCAATGTCAACCCTAATTTTTGTCATTGTTATACTCTTCCTTTCTAAATAAATATAAAGATTGACATTATCTATAGTAGAAGTTTAAAAACTGGTACACCACTGTTCATAATGTACCAGTTTTTTATTACTAGTCTATTTTAACCTTTAAATTGCATAGTGATAATTCCTATATTTATGCCTATCCAATGCTGCTCCAAACTTATAAACTTTGTTGTTTCCACTTGATTTCTCAATGACTATCATTCCAGGCACACGT
>Ga0247608_10003211_pt1 | contig 19359 bp, 17 predicted proteins | sample 176DNAGHGlowgp2_FD_193490 | JGI IMG/M metagenome (GOLD analysis project Ga0247608, IMG submission 193490) | Sheep rumen microbial communities from Palmerston North, Manawatu-Wanganui, New Zealand - 1766 DNA GHGlow gp2 | ecosystem: Host-associated > Mammals > Digestive system > Stomach > Rumen ...
TTAATGAGTTTTGAAAAAGATAATCTATTTTTGAATTTGAATATGAAATGTGTATTCCTTTTATTTGAATTATTTACTTTTTTATTTTATTATAATATTTGTATGAGGTGTTATTATGAGTGATTTAAAGAAAACTGTATAGTATGACGTGATTTTTAGTTTAGAAGCTGGTAAAGCTACACCAGCACCTCCGGTTGGTACTATTTTAGGGCCATCTGAAATAAATATAAATGAGTTTTGTAAAAGGTTTAATGAATGGTCTAAGAATTATAATGGTGTTATTGCTATAGGCGTTCTTGTTTTTGATGACGGAAGCTTTGATATACTTTCAGAGAAAGAATATTTAAAATATAAAAGGAGTGTTTTGAATTCCTCTTTAAGTTCTTTTTATCATAAATGGGAAGATGAAATAAATGAAAAAAGTATAAAAAGCTTATAAATTATACATTGTGAAAAAGGTGATAGCATATGAGTTTTCAATGGGATTTAACAAACTTGTTTTCTGATAGTGATGATTTTTATAATGAATTTAAAATAGTAGAAGAGTCTTTAAATGATATAGAAAGATTCGCTAAAATTTCATTAAATGAGAAATCTTTATTAGAAATACTTGATAATAAATGGTGTATAAAGGAAAAAACTAATAATATTTTGGTTTATGGCTCTCTTAGGTATTATAAGAATATAAAATCTGATGAGTGTATAAAACTTAAAAGTGATGCAGAAAAATTTTCTAATGAAGTAGATTTACGATTAGGCTTTGTCGATAGAAAAATATTGGAGATTGGAAGAGATAAAATAGATTCTTATATAAGTAAAAATCCTAAATTAAGGGTTTATGAATTATATTTAGATAACTTATTTAGAAGAACTGAACACATTCAAAATGATGAAGTTAGTAAAATTATTAAAAATAATAATGATAGTATTAACTCTCTATTAGAATCTTATAATAATATGTTAAGAGATATGAAATATGGTGAGGCTTTAATTGGTGATAAAGAGATTGAAATAACTCCTTCCAATTTTGTTAAGTATTTGACTTATAGAGACAGGGAGACAAGAGAAAAAGTATATTTGCTTGTTTATGGTAGATTAGATGAAGAAAAAGAAGCATTTGCTGGCGTTTTAGACAATATATTAGGTTTTAGAAATAAAAATTCGCAACTTGAAAAATATGATTCTGTATTGAAAAAAGTGTTATTTGAGGAAAATATTGATATAAAAGTTATTGATACATTGATAAATACTGTTAATAATAATCTTTATTTAATTCAAAAATATTTAAAGATGAAAGCTGATTTGTTAGGGATTGATGAACCTCATTTATATGATTTTGGTGTTCCGTTAGACAATAGTATTAATAAGACTTATTCTTTAGATGAAGCTATTAATATTATAATAAATGTACTTGAACCTTTGGGAGAAGACTACCTTAAAGCTGTTCATTTCTTGTTAGATGGTCATATTGATGCTGAAGCGAATGATGATAAGCATCAATCTATTACTTTCTCTTGGAATGTTTATTCTTTTATGAATTTTAGAGGAACTTATAATGATTTAAAAAATATGATTCATGAACTTGGACACATAGTTAATTATTATTTTTCAAAGAAAAATCTCCCGTTCATTTATGAAGATAGTACAATTTTTGTAGGAGAAACTGCTTCTTTAGTAAACGAATTTCTTCTAAATAGATATCTTTATTCTAATGCAAGTAGTGAAGATGAAAAGATTTTTTATTTAAGTAAAGAGATTGAGAATTATTTTACAACTGTATTTAAGCAAACGATGTATACTGAGTTTGAAAAAGAATTGTATAGTTTAAAGGAATCTAGAGATTTAAACGCGGAGATTTTATCAGAATACTATGGAAAACTTATTAAAAGATATTATGGCGATGGTGTTGTTTATGATGATGTAGCAGATGTTGAATGGTTAAGACTTGGACATTTATATAGATGGAGTTATTATCCATATAAATATGCTACAGGTCTAATTATAGCAAGTGTTGTAGTAGATTCTTTATTAGATAAGAAAACACTATCAAAGGAGAAATATATTGAATTTTTATCTTCTGGAAGTAGTATGTATTCTTTGGAATTATTGAAAATTTTAAATGTTGATCTTACTAATCTTAATATAATTGAAAATGGTTTTAATGTAATGAAAGATGATATTGAAAAGATTGAAGAGCTTCTATCAAAGAAGAATGGTGAGTGATTTTTAATAGTAAAAACTAATTATATGTTGAAGTTATAAGATAAAGGTAGACAGAAAAACTGTTTGCTTTTTTATATTTAGAATCTAATAATATGGCAGGATTGTTTAAAGTTTTAATGTATGATATTATTTATTGGACTGACTATAAAAAGAGTAAGGTGATGAAAATGTTGATATATGATATTTTTGGGTGGATAGGGATGATATTTGTTTTACTTGCTTATTTATTGCTCTCTACAGGCAAGATTAGTAATGGAGTTTTATATCAATTGTTAAACCTTTTTGCTGGGGTTTTTATGGCAATAGGTTTATTTCCTAAAAATGCTTGGTTTTCTTTTACGTTGCAAGTTTTTTGGGCTTTGATTGCAATTGTTTCATTAATAAAAATAAAGAGAAAGCATTAATTTTTTGATAGATCTATCTAATTGATATATTATTATAAATATGATATTATTATTTTGAAATATTAGTATTGTAGAGGTGTTATTATGAAAAAATTAAAATGTGAATCATGCGGTGGAGACGTAGAAATAGATGAAAATAAAGAGTTTGCTACATGTCCTTTTTGTAAAACTAGGTATCAATTAAACGAAACGAAAAATGTTTATATTAGGATGGATGAAGATTTAAAGAAAGCTACTTTAGATGTTTTTAATAATACTCAAAAAATAGGAAAAGGAATGGGAATTTTCTTCGGAGTAATATTTGTTGTTGTTCTTTCAATTATTGTTTTTGGTTTTATAAATGTCCGTTCTTCTTCTAAACAGTTTGATATTAATAGATATAATAGTACTTTTGAATTTTACAAAGGTACTAATCCTAAGACATCTATTAGTCCTTTGTTAGATGAAATTATTCAAAATAATAAGAAGAATGATCGAAAAATTACAGTTGTTTTTAATGATATAAATACGACAAATAGTGATGAGATTGCTTCGCTTAAACAAGATTTGAAAGAATCTCCTTATGAATATGAAATTAAAATTGATTATGATGACAAAGGCTATGTTAATAAAGTTACTATAGTCGATTTTAAAGATGATAGTAATAAAGGAGAAAAATAATATTTTCTTCTTTTTTTGTGCTATAATTATTATAATGTAGGGGAGATGTTAATGATTATTAGTATTGTATTATTAGTGATACTTATTTATATAAATGGTATTTTTTCTTCTTGCGAATTAGCTTTTTTATCCTTAAATAAAATAAAACTTAAAGAAGATGTAGATAAAGGAGATACTAAGGCGATAGCTATAAATAGAATAATTGAACAACCCTCTTTATTCTTATCTACTATTCAAATTGGTATCACATTAGCAGGTTTTTTGGCATCAGCGTTTGCTTCTGAGTATTTTGCTAATTATTTTATAACTTTTTTTGTTGGTAGTAAAATATCTATAAGGTTTATTAAAACTATTTTAGTAATTGTTATAACGATTGTTTTATCCTATTTTACTTTGATTTTTGGAGAATTAGTTCCTAAAAGAGTAGCTATTAATGACCCTTATAGATTAGCAAAGAAATATATATTTTTTATTAAGACGATTCAAATTATGTTTTATCCATTAATTATATTTTTATCTTTCTCTACAGAAATAATATGTAAAACATTTAGGATTAAGGAAAACAAAGATAGAATTACTGAAGAAGATATTAAAACAATGATTTTATTAGGTCAAGAAGAGGGGATAATAGAAGAAAAAGAAAAAGAGTATATACTTAATGTCTTTAATTTTAAGGATATTGAAGTTCAGCAAGTAATGACTCCTAGAAATAAAGTTATTATGATTAATGTAGCTGATGATTTGAAAAGTATTATTTCTAAAATTAAAGAAGAAAAGTTTTCGCGTTTCCCGGTATATAAAGATAATGAGAATAATATAATTGGTACAATAAGTATAAAAGATCTTATTATTAAAAAGGGTGAAAAAAATAGAATTAATATTAGAAAAATTGTTAGACCGACTCATCGTTTTAATCATACTGATAAAATTGATGATGTATTTAGAGAAATGCAAGAGAGAAATGAAAGTATTTGTCCTATATATAATAATGGACGATTTGTAGGGATTGTTACTATAGAAGATGCTGTTGAAGAAATAGTTGGTAATATATATGATGAGTTTGATGATAGAAAGTAGTATTATAATAAAGAGGTGTTATTATGGAAAATAAGAGTAATACAATAAATAAAAAGGAATTGGTAAAAAAATTGTTAAAACAAGAAATTAGTGCTGAAGATGAATCGGAACTATTAGAAATGCTTATTGATAGGCCGATTACTATTGATGTTGATAAACAAGAAGATAGTTCTTTGACAACTGGAGAAAAACTCGCTGATAAGCTATCAGAGATTGCTGGATCTTGGGGTTTTATAATAGGGTTTTCAGCTTTTATTATAGTTTGGATAATTATAAATACGGCAATTTTAAATAAAGCTAGTGATCCTTATCCTTTTGTTTTGCTTAATTTGGTTTTATCTTGTTTAGCGTCTTTACAGGCTCCAATTATTATGATGAGTCAAAATAGACAAGCAAAGAAAGATAGTATTAGAAATCAAAATGATTATCAGATAGATTTAAAAAGTGAATTAATACTTGAAAGATTACATGAAGAAATTCAAGAAAGTTTAAGAAACGAAAGACAAATAATAAGATTATTAAAACAAATGATGGAGGAAGAAGATAATAAGTAAGAAAGATTAATTATATAGTATTTTGTATATATAATTAAAATATTATTTTATTATTTTGGGTTTTATTGTATAATTAATTTTAGAATAGGTGGTTAGTGTGATGGATGAACAATTATTAACTAATTTAAGAATGATATATAAACCGATAGTTACTTATTATGGGGAATGGTCTTTAGGATCTGATATTTCTGAGATTGCTATTTTAAAAAAAGGTAAAAACTTATATAAAGAGTTTTTAGAGAGATATTATTATACTCCTCTTAATGTTATTTTTAATAATGATGAAATAGTTTATAATTTTGAAGTTAGCATTTGTTCTAAATTTGGACCTAAAGGAAGAAGTTTATTCTTCTCTAAAAGATCTTTTTTAAGAAATATAGTTACTAATATTGATGAATTAATAGATAATAATGGGGAAGAAGCATATAAAGCTATAAAAAAAGCTATAAGGATTAAAAAGGATATTTATAGAGATGTATATAATAATGGAGAAGAGTCTAAATACTATAACCAAGTTATGAATGAGTTTTTAAAATATTCTAATCAAGATTCTTTTGAGGATTTTGTTAAATTGTGTAAAAAACAATATACAAGATTACTTAATGGATATAATTCTGTTATGGATTTGTTTGATAAACCTATTAATATTGATAGATTTATTAGTTGTTTTGATATTAATAAGTTATATTTGTTTACTTGCTATAAACTAGTAAAGCATAACTATAATTATTATGATAAATATAATAATTTAGATTATACTATTTCATTTGTAGATGAATATAGAAAGATAATAAATGATTTGCGTCAGAAAGAACCTTTTTACAATTCGGTTATTAATGTAGTTAAGGATAATGAAGTTGTCGTTTATACTATAGACGATTTGTTTAAAGATTTAAGTGATTTAGAGATGAGAACTAAATAGCTCATCTTTTTTTGAATAGGTGATTTTTAATGAATACTATTTTAAATGTTGATAAAATTTGTAAAAGTTTTGGTAAGAACAAAGTTTTAAATGAGGTTTCTTTTAAAATAAAAAAGGGTCAGATATTAGGTTTTATTGGACCTAATGGAGCTGGTAAGACGACTGCTATAAAATTAATATTAGGTTTACAATTAATGGATTCTGGAGAAGTTTATATTAATAATTATAATATTAAAAAGGATTATGAAAATGCTATTGCAAAAGTTGGTGCGATTGTAGAAAATCCTGATTTATATTTGTTTCTTACTGGAAGACAAAATTTAAGGCTTTTTGGTCGTTATTATGGTAATGTTGATGAAAAATATTTGGATTATTTATTAGAGAAAGTCAATCTTATAGAAAGAGCGGATGATAAAGTTTCAAATTATTCTCTTGGTATGAGACAAAGACTTGGTATTGCTGTTTCGTTAATTAATCATCCTAATCTTTTGGTTTTAGATGAACCTACTAATGGTTTGGATCCAGAAGGAATAAAAGATTTAAGGGATATTATTATTAAACTTGCTAAAACAGAAAATATTGGTGTTTTGATATCTAGTCATAATCTTGCCGAATTAGATGGCTTTTGTAATAGGATTTGTTTAATAGATAAAGGACAAATAATTAAGGATATTAACTTGGATACTTTGAAGAATTCTGAAAAACCAGTTTTTTTTATAAAGCTTGATAAATTGTCTAAAATTGATAAGTATTTGGTTAAAGGTGATAAAGTATTAGAAAATGGGATTAGTGTTTCGAGAAGTGATGAAGATATTTCAAAGCTTATTAAAGAATTAGTGTTAGATGGATATAATATTTATGAAGTTAGACGCGAATTATTGTCTTTAGAAGAAGCTTATCTAAAGATTATGGGAGGTAATTTATGAAAGTTTTAATTTACAATGAATTGTATAAAATATTTCATAAAAAAATAACGATTTTCTTTGCTTTATTCGTATTACTTCAATTTGTTTCTAGTGTTGTTTTTATTAAATTAAATAATTATTATACGGAGAATGCTGATAAGCAAAGAGTTAGTGCTTTGATTAATAAACATAATTCTTTAGGCGGAGATGCTAGCAAATATTTAGAACACTATATTATGGAAAGGAATGATATAGATACTTATGAGTTATATAAGAATTATGATAGATTATCTTGGCAAAGATATATAATCGATAATGATGCTAGTAAATATGTATCTTGTATGAATTTTGCTAAATTAAAGCATAATAATGAAGAAAATTATAATGATTGTAAGCAAAAGCTTGATGAATTAATGTATAAAGTTAATAATTATACTTGGAAAGATTTTATATATGAGTATAAAGAAGATGCTATTGAAAATTTAAAGAGTACTAAGGAATCATATGATATTGAAACTAATATAGACAATAAGAAGTATTTAGAATTATCTATGAAGTCTATTCAATATGAAATAGATGGTTATAATTATCATCTTAATAATAATATTCCTATTGATTATACGGCTAATTCTATAATGATAGATGAGTATGTTTCTCTTGCGATAGAACATTTATCAGTAGAGGAGGATGAAGAAAAATACCGTGATTATAGTGATTTGTTACAAAAAAGAGAAGATGAAAATAGAATGTATTCTTCTAAATATAGGATAGAAAATAAATATGATGATATTACAAATAATACGGCAATTGGAGCTTTTATCAACTATACTTGTACTTCTGTTAGTATTGTTGTTTTGGTTTATATGATAGTTGTTGCTGGTAATTTAATAGCGGATGAATTTGGTAAAGGAACAATTAAGATGTTGCTTATAAGGCCTTATAAAAGAAATAAAATACTATTTAGTAAGTATATAGCTTCTATTATTAGTACATTTTTATTCTTTTGCTTTTATTTATTTGTTGTATTTATGGCTTGTGGTATTGCATATGGATTCAGGAGTTATCTAACACCTGTAGTAATTTATGATTTTTCAGTTTCAAGTATTAAAGTTATGAATTTATTAAGTTTTGCATTTGTTAATTATATATCCTATATTCCGATGTTTTTAATATTATTAACTCTAACAATTTTTTTGGGGGTATTTGTTCATAATGAAGCGATGACTGTTGGGGTTCCTTTAGTAGTATATGTTGTCTCTTTATTTTTAAATTATGCTTCTAGTTCTAATTATATGAAGTATTTTCCAACCATATGTTGGAATTTAAGGGAATTTTTGTGGGGAGGATTGCCTACGTTTAAAGATTTAACTTTGGGTACTTCTATTATTGTTTGTATTTTTACAATTGTTATTATATTTTGGGGAAGTTTTTCTTTGTTTAAAAGAAAAGATATTAAGAATCAATAAAAAAAGGATTGTATTAATCCTTTTTTACTTTGTTAATAATATTTGAAACCATATCAGGATGACCTTTAAAGGCTTCTAATACCTCTATTGGAATAGCAAATATTATAGTATTTGATTGATCTGATGATAAATCGTTTAGTGTAGATAATGTTCTTAAGTGTAAAGCACCAGGGGTACTTCCCATGATTGTTGCTGCTTTAGCTAAGTTTTCGGCAGATTCAACTTCACCAACACTCTTCATTATTACAGCATTTTTTTCTCTTTCTGCTTCAGCAACTTTTGCAATAACTCTTTGCATTTCTTCAGGTAGAGAAACATCTTTTAGTTCTACATTCTCAATCTTAATGCCCCAAGGGTCGGTAGCTTCATCTACAATGTTACATATTTGATCACTTATTTTATCTCTTGATCCAAGTAATTCATCTAGAGTTACAGCACCAACGGCATTACGCATTGTAGTTTGGGCTAGTTGAGCGACTGCAAATTGAAAATTTTCAACGGCAATAATTGCTTTTGAAGCGTCGAAAATTTTGTAATATAATACTGCGTTTATTTTGATTGAAACGTTGTCAGCAGTTATTGCATCTTGAGCAGGAACGTCAACAGCTTTTGTTCTTATATCGACTTTTTTAAATGAATGAATTATTGGTAGTACTAGATTTAAGCCTGGATTCATAATTTTATCGAATCTACCGAATCTAAAGCGTACACCTCTTTCATACTCATTTATTTGTCTTAAAGATCCTATAATTATAAATGCTATTACAATGATAATTATAATTACAAGTGGCATACTATTCTCCTTTCTATTGTAATTATATAATATTATTTTTCTTTTTCCAATGATTTTGATATAATATTTATGTGATAAGGTGATAGTATGAAGAATAATAAATTGTATTTTACGATTTTTGCAGTAGTTATTATTTTTCTGTCTTTCATTTTACCTTCTTTTAGTAAGAAAGGTTTAATGGCTAAAATAGGTAATAAAGAGAATATTACCATTGATAGTTTTTTACTTAATAATAAGGGTATTAGTAAAGACGATTTGTTAAAATTAGATGATAATTATTATTCTATTATTAATGATGAATCTCATATAGTCAGTTTATCAAGTAATAAAGTCATTAATACTTTTGATATAGTAAAGGACCGTTCGAAGTTTCGCGACCTTGTTTTTAAAGAACTTAGAATAAAGTATCCATTATTTATTGTAGAAAATGTTATTAATAGTGATTATGATACTTTTAAAATTGGAGTAGATAATATTTATATATCTTATAAGAATGATAGTAATATATATGATGTAACTTTGATTTGTAAAGATTATAAAGAATTAGTTAGTTATAATTGTGTAGACGATATTAGTGAGGATTTAAATAATTTAGAACTTGACCCAAATAAAAAGACTGTTGCTTTATCTTTTGATGATGGACCTTATATTTATACTGAAAGTGTTGTAGAGGAATTAAACAATTATAATATGAAAGCTACATTTTTTGAATTAGGAAGTATGATGCAAAGATATCCTGACATAGTTAGAAAAGTAAAAGATAGCGGCTTTGAAATAGGATCTCATGGTTATAGTCATAAATCATTTGTAAAACTGAAGTTAGATGGAACTATTGAAGAGTTGAATAAAACTAATGAAATATATAAAAATATAACAGGAGAAGATATAAAACTAGTAAGGCCTCCTTATGGAGCTATTAATAGTACTATTAAAGAGGGAATAAATACAGTTTTTGTTAGATGGAATGTCGATTCTTTAGATTGGAAGGTAAGAGATGAAAGGTATGTCGAGAATATTATGAGTGTTTTAAAGGATGGTGATATTATCCTAGCTCACGATATACATAAATCTACTTTAGATAACTTAAATACTCTGCTTACTAGATTATATAATGAAGGATTTCAAGTTGTTTCTATATCAGAATTAGCTTCTTTAAAAGGGGTAAATTTAGAAAATAATAATTTGTATTTTCATTTTTGATTGATAAATACTATTTAAAAGGGAGAATGTGTGATGGCAAAATTTTTTAATGAACAAGATAATAATATGAATAATTCAACATATTTTGATTCTAATGAAGTAAATAGGGAGGATAATTCTTCTAACTTTGTTAGTGCTTCAGGGCCTTTAGAAGATAATAATGAAGTATTGGATGAAGGGTTTGCTGGTTCGGAAGTTAATGATTTTGCTCCGGGTGAGGAGATAATAACTAATAATGATTTTTATCAAGAGCAAGGAGCTTTTTCTAATGATGAGTCTTATAATATGAATTCTTTTAATAGTAATCAAGAAGATACTAATTTTGTAGAAACTCTTGAAGAAGGACAGGTTAATTCTTCAAATTATGAACAATATGAAGAAAACAATAATCAAACTTATGGTGCTTTTCCGAATCCTTATCCAACAACAGAAGAGTTTTCGCAAAGTCAGGTGGAGCAAAATGAAGATTTTGTTGTTTCAAATAATGATTCAAATATAGCTGAAGAAAATAACGAAGTGTTGGAAGAACAAGACTTATCGAATATTGAAGATAGTACGGCTTTTTCTAATGTTGAAACAACTTTTGTAGAAGATACTACTTATAAAGGTGTAGATAATACTGGTAAAGTAGGAGAAGAAATACAAAATCCGGTTTATGATGCGTCTTTTGAAAAGAATGATGTTAATGTATCTGGTAATTTTTTGGCGGTATTACTTGTTTTAATAGAAGTTTTGCTTTCTCCTGGTAAAAGTGTAATAAGAAATACTGAAAAGTATGTAAAGGGGAAAAGGGTATTTAAAGTTGCTTTAACTGTATTTATTTATGAATTTATATTTTCTATGATAGGACATATTATTGGTGGTTGTTTCGTTGATAGAATGTCTTATGGTGAATATAAGAAGGTTTTAGATTTTGCTAATGTTACGCAATTAAATTATGTTAATATACTTATTAATACGGCAATTGTTACTTTAGGTTTTGTTTTTATTATAGCAATAATAAATTATGCTTCTTCATTTTTTAGTAATAAAGGTTTATCTTTTGGATCTTATTTATTAATTGCAGTATTATCTTTTTTCCCGGTTGTCTTAGCTATTAATGCATTGGTTCCTATATTTAATGTTATGTCTATTTATTTATCTTTAGGTTTAGTTATTGCTTTTAGCTTTTATTCTTTGCTTATATATATTAATGCTTTATGGGGAATTATGGAATTTAAAGGAGATAATGCTAAGGTTATTTATTTATTTATTAATTTTGTTTTAATTACAATTATTTTGGTAATAGTTTTATTAGTTTTCTTTGATGATTATGTAAATTCAATTAGGGTAATATTTAAATGAAATATTATCCTTTTTATTTCATAAAAAAAAGCTCTTTTGAGCTTTAATTTCTACATGGCGGAGCAGGAGAGATTTGAACTCTCGCGCCAGTTACCCGACCTACACCCTTAGCAGGGGCGCCTCTTCAACCACTTGAGTACTGCTCCATAACCAAGGTAACAATGAAATTATATCGAAAAAATCTATTATTGTCAACTAGTCGTTTTTGCTTTCTTTTTTATTTTTAGCACGTTTCATCATATTAATTTCTTTCTTTTTTAAGTTATAAGACATGTATATACAGTATATACCAAATATAATTAGTGTTGCTGCTAAGAAATAGAAAAATATACCATCTTTAAATATTAAAGTTGTAACGATTATAAATACTGCACATAGTAAACATAGTATACCATCTATTAGAAGTTTGTTTAGTGTTGGATATATTCTGTTTCCTCTTTTTGTATTTTTAAAAGCTTTTACATCATCTTTTTTCATTATTATCACCACTTGTTTATATTATATTATGTTTTAGCTATAGATTCAAATAAAAAAACTCCGTTGGAGTTTTAATTAATAAACTGGTGTCCTCTTGGGGGCTCGAACCCCAGACCCACTGATTAAGAGTCAGTTGCTCTACCAACTGAGCTAAGAAGACATTTGTCAGTTCGTTTATAATTATACAACATTATTTTTAAATAATCTACTTTTTTTTCAAAAGAATTAGTAAAAAATGTAATTCTTTTGAATTAACATGATTTTTTTGTTGATTTTTTTGAATTGTTATTATATACTTAACTAGTCAGCGAGATTTAATGATGGAAATACTTGCAAAAAAGTAAAAAGTAGGTTATTATATTTATGGCTTAAGAAATGGGCTTGTAGCTCAGCTGGTTAGAGCGCACGCCTGATAAGCGTGAGGTCGGAGGTTCAAGTCCCCCCAGGCCCACCATTTATGGCCCGTTGGTGAAGTGGTTAACACATATGCCTTTCACGCATACATTCATGGGTTCAAATCCCGTACGGGTCACCAAGTTGACTTTTAAACTCGATAAATTCGAGTTTTTTAATTTTCTAAAAAAGTAATATATTTTTAATTATTATTGTGGTATTATTATAAGGATGGGAGAGTGGAAAAATGAAAAAAGAATGGGATGGCTTTAAAGCTGGAAATTGGACAGATGAAATCAATGTTAGAGATTTTATTCAATTAAACTATTCTAAATATGATGGGGATGAAAGTTTTTTAGAAAAAAAATCCCCAAAAACTGATAAAGTTTGGAGTAAATGTGAAAAACTATTAAAAGAAGAACTTAAAAAACATGTTTTAGACATTGATGTTGATCATATGTCTGGAATTAATGCGTTTAAAGCTGGTTATATCGATAAGGATAATGAAGTTATTGTTGGATTACAAACTGATGAACCATTAAAGAGAATTGTTAATCCGTATGGTGGAATTAGAATGGTTTATCAAGAGTTAGATGCTTATGGTTATAAGCTTAATCCAACAGTAGATAAATATTTTAATGAATTTAGAAAAACTCATAATCAAGGAGTATTTGACGCTTATACTAAAGAGATTAGACAAGCTCGTCATGTTGGTTTATTAACGGGATTACCTGATGCTTATGGTAGAGGACGTATTATTGGAGACTATAGACGTGTTGCTTTATATGGTACTAGTTATTTAATGGAACAAAAACAAAATGAATGGAATAATATGGTTATTGATGAAATGACAGAAGATGTTATTCGCATACGTGAAGAATTATCTATGCAATATAAAGCTTTAGATGATACTACTAAAATGGCTTTGAAATATGGTTTTGATATATCTAAACCAGCAAAGAATGCTAGGGAAGCTATTCAATGGACATATATGGCTTATTTAGCAGCTATGAAGGAAAATAATGGTGCTGCTGAAAGTATTGGTAGAATTGATGCTTTCTTTGATATTTATATAGAAAGAGATTTGAAAAATGGTGTTATAAATGAAGAAGAGGCTCAAGAATTAATCGATCAATTTGTTATTAAATTAAGATTAATTAGGCATTTAAGAACTCCTGAATATGACGAATTGTTCTCTGGAGATCCAACTTGGGTGACATGTTCAATTGGTGGTATAAGTAATGATGGCAAGAGTATGGTTAATAAAACTAGTTATAGAATCTTACATACTCTTACTAATTTAGATCCTGCACCTGAACCAAATATGACTGTTTTATGGGCTCAAGAATTACCTTTAAATTGGAAAAAGTATTGTGCTAAAATGAGTATTAAAACAGATGCTATTCAATATGAAAATGATGATTTAATGAGACCATCTATGGGGGATGATTATGCTATTGCTTGTTGCGTTTCAGCAATGAGAGTAGGAAAGGATATGCAATTTTTTGGAGCACGTTGTAATTTAGCTAAGTCTTTACTTTATTCTATAAATGGGGGAATCGATGAAGTTAAGAGGGAACTTGTTATTCCAGGATTTGAAAAAATGACTGATGAGTATCTTGATTATGATAAGGTAAAAAAGAGTTATTGGCGTATGATTGAAGAGGTCGCAAAAATATATAATGATGCAATGAATATTATTCATTATATGCATGATAAATATGCTTATGAAGCTATTCAAATGGCTTTACACGACACAAATGTTAATCGCTTAATGGCTTATGGTGTTGCTGGTTTATCTGTAGCTGCTGATTCTTTATCAGCTATTAAATACGCTAAAGTTAAACCAATACGTGATGAAGATGGTATTACTGTTGATTTTGAAATTGAAGGGGACTTTCCAAAATATGGAAATGATGATGATAGAGTTGACAGTATTGCTAAGGAGATATTGGAAAAAATTCATTCTGAACTTGAAAAGCATCCTTGTTATAGAAATGCTAAAACAACGTTATCAGTTTTAACTATAACATCTAATGTTGTATATGGTTCTAAAACTGGTTCTACTCCAGATGGTAGAAAAGCAGGTGTTCCATTTGCTCCAGGAGCTAATCCTATGCATGGTAGAGATTCTAGTGGGGCAATAGCTTCTTTGAATTCTGTTGCAAAATTAGATTGGAATACTTGTTGCCGTGATGGTATCTCTAATACGTTTTCAATAGTACCTACTGCTTTAGGCAATGATGAAAAGAGTAGAGTAGATAATTTAGTTACTTTAATGGATGGTTATTTTGTTCAAGGAGCTCATCATTTAAATGTAAATGTTTTAAATAGAGAAACTCTAATTGATGCTATGAATAATCCTGAAAAATATCCTTTACTTACTATAAGAGTTTCGGGATATTCTGTTAGATTTAATAGACTTACAAGAAAACAACAAGAAGAAGTAATTTCTAGAACTTTCCATGAGAGTATGTAATGGTTAAAGGTTCTATAGATTCTATTGAAACTTTTGGATTGGTCGATGGTCCTGGTATAAGGACCGTCGTTTTCCTTAATGGTTGTAATTTAAGATGTAAGTTTTGCCATAATCCAGAAATGTGGAAGAAGCGAGAAGTTAATTATGATTCAATAGATATTGTAAAAAAAGTTTTAAGAAGTAAGCCCTATTTTAAAAATGGTGGAGGTGTTACTTTTTCAGGGGGAGAACCTTTATTACATATAGATTTTTTATTAGAGACTTGTAAGGAATTAAAAAAGGAAGGAATACATATTGCTCTTGATACTGCTGGTGTTGGTTTGGGAAATTATAATGAGTTATTAAAATATGTAGACTTAGTAATTTTAGATGTAAAAGCTATAAATGATGAAATGTATTTTAGTATTACTGGTCATAAATCATTAGAAGATGTTTCAGAGTTTATAAAACAACTTAATAATAGTGGCAATGATGTATGGGTAAGGCAAGTTATTATTCCTGATATTAATGATAATTTAGAATATATGGATGGTTTAGCATCTTATATAAAAGATAATAAAGAACGTTAAAAAGGTTGAGTTTTTACCTTTTCATAGATTAGGTAGGGAAAAATATATTAAACTTGGTATTCCTTATCCTTATGAAGATAAAGATGATATGAATAAGAATAAATGTGATTCTTTATATGAATATTTTCAAAAAAAATATACTAGTTTAGACTAGTATATTTTTAGTTTAAAGTGTTGTTTGATAAATCTGTTAAGAATTTATTCATAATAGTAATATAATCTTCTTTATTATTTCTTTCTTCTTCTGTTAATGTATTCATTGTTTCTACTTCTATTAATTTAGCTTTATAATTATCAGCCAAGTCTTTTACTTCATCCATTACTGGTGAGTTCGCTCTAACATATATCGTATTATATGTACCGTTTTTAAACTTTTCTTTAATTGAATTTGTTATATTATTTTTATCTGAGATGTTTATGATGTTAAATCCATAGTCTTGCAGAAAACCAAATGCATTATCTGCAATTACTAATGTTTTTTTAGAAGCTTCTGTATTATCAGCTATGGCTTTTAAATTAGCATCTAATATAGATAGATCTTCTTCAATTTTTTTATAGTTTTCGTTTATTTCGTTTGTTAAATATTTGTTATTAGTTATTTCGATTAAATCATTTTTTATTGTGTTACATAGCATTAAATAATTACTTGGGCTTAACCATAATTCCTCAATGCTATTTGTATATTTTAATCCGTAAGATACATCTATAATTTGAATTTTTTTGTTTTTATTAGTTATTTTTCTAGCTATTTCTTTTTCTTCGGTTAGACCATTGTAAATGAATAAATTTGTTGATTTTGATATTTCATCTATTTGTTTATTAGTTAATTTATAATTGTTTGTATCAATTCCGTTTGGATATATTGAAGTAATCTCTTGTTTAGTATATAAATTGTTAACTATATATTCGATTGGATATACTGTCGTAGTAATTTTTGTTTCTTTTGTATTTGTATTTTCGAAACATCCTCCTAAAGGTATTGTCATAAATACTAATAACAAAATGTATAATAATTTTTTCATAATTCCTCCTTGGTATATTAATATTATATTATAAAAGTAATTTTTTTTAAAGGTTTTTGTCTTGCTAATATAATGTCTTCAATTATTCTTTTGTTTTTGTTATAATGTTATAGGTGATTAATATGGATTTCTTAGAAAAGTTTGATATTCATGTTAGGAATAAAGATTTATTATTGACAGCGCTTACTCATTCTTCGTATGCAAATGAGCATCATTGTAAAAGTTATGAAAGGTTAGAATTTTTAGGTGATGCTGTTCTTCAAATACTTATGAGTGATTATTTGTATAATAATATGGATTTAAGTGAAGGTAATATGAGTAAAATTAGGGCTTCCTATGTTTGTGAAGCAGCTTGTGCTTTTTATGCGAAAAGATTAGATTATTTTCCATATATTAGAGTTGGTCATGGTCAATTAGGGAAAATAAATGATACAATTGTTGCTGATATATTTGAAAGTATAATGGGATGTATATATTTGGACTTGGGCATAGATGCGGCAAGAGATTTGTTTAATAAAGTTGTTATTCCTTGTGTTGAGGAACATGATATGTTTTTTGGGGATTATAAAAGTAAGTTACAAGAAATGGTTCAAACTGATAAAAAGTCTTTAGAATACAGAGTTATTAAAGAAGTTGGGCCTGCTCATGATAAAGAGTTTACTGTTGAAGTGGTTGTAGATAATATTGTTTATGGCAAAGGTGTTGGTAAAAGTAAGAAGGAAGCTGAACAAAAAGCTGCTTTGGATGCTATAAATAAGAATGCTATTAAATAGAATAATTATGGAATGGTAGTGTTAAGATGTATTTAAAATATATTAGAGCAGATGGTTTTAAATCTTTTGCTGATAAAACTGAGATTGAAATTAAACCTGGAATAACTTGTGTTGTAGGTCCAAATGGCTCTGGTAAGAGTAATATTGTTGATGCTGTAAGATGGGTTTTAGGTGAACAATCTGTAAAAGCATTACGTGGGGATAGTTCCATGAGTGATATTATATTTTCTGGTAGTAAAAGTAGAAAAGGAAATAATAGATCGATAGTTAGTTTAACTTTTGATAATAGTGATAATTATTTAAATACAGAATTCAAAGAAGTAGAAATAAAAAGAGTATTGTATAAAACAGGAGAAAATGAATACTATTTAAATAATACTAAAGTGAGATTAAAAGATATTATTGATTTATTCTTGGATACTGGTGCTTCTAAGGAATCTTTTAATATTATTAGTCAAGGTGCTGTTTCCGATGTAATTAATAGCAAACCCGAGAATAGAAGAACTATTTTTGAAGAAGCTGCTGGAGTTTTAAAATATAAAAAAAGAAAAGAAGATACCTTAAAGAAAATTAATAAAACTAAGGATAATATTGAAAAGGTTAATCTTCTTACTGATGAATTGTTAGTTACTTTAACTCCGCTTAAAGAACAAGCTGATAAAGCAAGAATATATTTAGATTATAAAGAGCAACTTAAAAAAAGGGATGTTGCATTAATTGCTAATGATATAACAACTATTAATGATGAATACAAAAGTGTAAAGAGTAATATTGATAGTTTAAATATGGAAATTAATACTTTAAGTAAAAACTATTCTTCTGATGATGAAGAACTTGAGAATCTAAAACTAGAAAGTATTAAAATTGATACTTTAATTGATAATAAGAATAAAGATATTATGTTATTAGTTAATGAACTTAGTGATTTACAAAGTAAAAAACAAATTACTATTGAAAGACAAAAGTATGAAGTTGATGATCAAAAACTCGAAAATAATATTATAACTTTAAAAGAAGATATTTATAATATAGAAGGTAATCTTAAAGTTGCTAATAAAGAGTTGGAGAGTGATAATAGAGATGTTCAAACTAAGAATTTAGAACTTATAGATTTAAAAAAGAGAATTGAACAATTAGATAAAGATAGAATATATCATTCTAATATAGTAAATGCTCTTAATAAGGAAGTATTACAAATATCCAATAAGATAGATATTTTAAATGATAATATTAATAATGATACTAAATTACCTTATGCAGTTAAATCTGTACTTAATAATGTTAGATTGACTGGTGTTAGAGGAGTTTTATCTAAATTGATAGATGTTCCTGATAAGTATAGTGTTGCTATAGAAACAGCATTAGGGTCTAATTGTAATGTTATAGTTGTTGATGACGAAATAGTTGCAAAAAATGCAATTAATTATTTAAAAGATAATAAACTTGGTAGAGCTACTTTTTATCCTTTAAATATTATTAAAGGAAGATATATCGATAATGAAATAATAAAAGATGTTGTAAATGATAGAGGATATATTGGTTTAGCTGTAGATTTGATAGATTATGATAAAAAGTATAAAAATATTATGTTGAATCAACTGGGAAATGTTATTGTTGTAGATAATATTGATTCTTTAAATAGAATCGGTAAAATGGTTAATTATAAATGTAGAGTAGTGTCTTTGGATGGAGATATTCTTTATAGCGGTGGAGCTATGTCTGGTGGTATTAATAAAACCGGAAAGGGAATATTATCAGAAAAAAAAGAATTAGAAGAATTAAATCATAGATTAAATGAGAAACAATTTGAATTAAATGATAGTAATAACAACTTAGAAATGCTTCAGAAAAACTATGATACATTAGTTATAAGTTATAATGAAGCCTCAAAAGAAAAAAGTGTATTAGAAGGAATGATTGAACAAAAAAATAGATATGTTCTTGGATTAGAAGAAAGCTTAAATAATAAAAAGTTGGAATTAGAAGGAACTAAGAATGTTTCTAGTAAAGGTTTACAAAAAGAATTAGATTCTATTTTAGAAAAGTATTATGAAGTTTTAAATAATAAAGAATTACTAGAGAAAGAATTAACTAAATT
>Ga0247608_10003213_pt1 | contig 19348 bp, 18 predicted proteins | sample 176DNAGHGlowgp2_FD_193490 | JGI IMG/M metagenome (GOLD analysis project Ga0247608, IMG submission 193490) | Sheep rumen microbial communities from Palmerston North, Manawatu-Wanganui, New Zealand - 1766 DNA GHGlow gp2 | ecosystem: Host-associated > Mammals > Digestive system > Stomach > Rumen ...
TGGGGTGGGAGATTACATGGTTATATACGTTAAGAGGATGTGCCTATTTTGACACACCCTCCTTTTTAATGTGTGGCTTGCAAAGCGCAAGCATGAAACGACCTAAAACGGCGCGTCGCTATCCGTCTGAAAAAACTGTTCATCAAGTGTGGCGGGTGACGAATCTACATCCTGCGCTGAGGCATCGGCATTTTCCTGTTGGCAGTCGTATACTTCACCTTCTAAGCCTTTCTGAATAATAGTTCTAACCTATTCATGCTGTGTAGAAGTTCGTCAAAAACAGGCTTTTCGCCATATATCATCGCTAAAGACATATCTTCATAGTCCTTCAACCATTCTGATAAAGATTCTTTTGGAGGTATAAGCTGTATGTTCTTTCTTATATCCATCGAATAGTCAACACCACTCATACTGGTTAGTGTAGAACGATGATGATGAATGGTCTGCCAAAGTTCTTCATTAGGGACTGCCTTGTCCGCAATACCCTGCTTCATCATCATGTGAAGATCGTAGATGTGACGGGAGCGGCGGCGAGCTTCTACCTCATTACTTACTGAGAAGAGTTCATGGAGTAAGAACGCCTTTTCCAAGAATGTTTTCTCCGCAATGGCCGTCTTTACCACTACATCAGATATTGTGGTGCTAATAGAAGGAAGTGCTTCTTCTACCATACTTGTGATAGTGGTTTCAGCATATGGTTCCAATAAAGATCGTGCACCTGCCTCTACTTTTACAACAGGAGGAATATAGTCTAGTTCGTCATCGAAAACCGACTTATAGCGAATGAATATGCTTCGTGGTTCCGGATAGGTGGCATCGCCCTCTCCGTCAGGTTCTGGTTCTATCTGACACATGTCTTTTAAGGAAGTTTGATTAACAACCTCAACCAACTGTGGATAAAGTGTGTCACGAACAAAAAGAGATGATGCCTTACGCAGTTTCTTTACTTGTTTTTTTGTCAAATCACCTTCCAATTCAAATACAGATCTGTCTATTGCCAAATCAATATCTTCAGAAAAGCGACTAATCAATCTCCATATCTTACTTAGGGATGTACCACCTTTAAATACTAAGTTTTCTGCGCAATGCAGACTGAATAAAATCTGGAGCATAGCCGTTACCCACAAGTCTTTCTCTATGGCTTGTTTAGGCAAACCTTGCTTGATGGCGGCCTGTTCCAATATAGTGCGCTGCTGGTCAGTGACCAGTTCGAAATAATTATTCTTCAACATAAAGTGACTTAATGATAGATGACACCCAAGCAGGCATCAGAGGGTAATCTTGTTCAATAACTTGTTTATTCTCTCTCTTAAGCAATTCTTTTGTGTGGGCAAGTATTTCTGTAGTAATATTATCCTTGCCAAGACTCTTATAAGCGAATGTTAATAGCATGGCTAACTGAGAATGAAAAGCCAAATTCTTTGGGGCGGTACGCTTAAACTGTATACAAGAGCCATTATAAAGGGTTGTCTTGCGATTAAAACCATCTGTCAGATACACTACATTCATAGGAATCTGAGTAGAGAACCCCAAACGGTTAAGGGCATAAAGCCCTGTCGGAACGATACGAGCCTTGTCACGTTTAGCTATTCCCTCTGCAATTTCCTCTAATGTTGGATAAAGTATGCCCAAGCCAAGAACCTTGTCGATTTTAGGATAATAATAGATACCGTGACTAATACGTAGAATAATGCCATCTTTCATCATACGTTCCAAAGCTTTGTTGACTGATTTTTGCTCTCCATAGCGAACAAAATCAGAGGCAAAAAGCAGGTTGCCCCTTCCGCACTTACGGATTCTCCCAAGTATCCTTGATTCAATAGATTCAAAAGCCATGTCGTTCTTTTTTTTGTCGCAAATTTAGTCAAAATATTCGACACAATCAAATAATTAGCAAAGTTTCTAAATTATATGCATAAAATTGGTCTGTTTTTTATATTTCTCATCAGAATATTGCATCATTTGTTGTTTAATGATGTCTTTCAACTGTTCTCGCAAACTTTGAGGATGGATAACTTCGAGATACTGTCCGTATGCGAGAATCTTGCCTCGCAATTCACGATTAGGCTCTATCGTCAGTGTCACTTCGCCATACTCTCCGTCTTCATATTTCCCAAATGGAAGAGTCTCTTTCTGACTATGGTGCAAGGGTTTTGTTTGCAAGAGGCCATGCTGGTATTCTGTCTTTGTTCGAATCACCACCTGTTCTACTTTGGCGCCTTTTTCATGAGTCACCCCGATGATGTCATTAAAAAACCGTTGATATATTCCCTTTTCTGCCGGTAAATACTCAACATTGTCAATCATTGAGACATCCCCCACGATTCTATCAAGTGGAACATTGTATACTTTGAACGTCTCTCTCTCTTCCTCGTTATGCTCATCAACCAGCAATCTTTCAGCATCTCCAAAAACAAACCAACGACCATTGTATTCCTTTAAGAATTGAGGATGGAACGTCAGTTCAAATGGTTCCTGCCCGAACCGCTGATAGAAGAAACGGAGTACATGGCGGTCTGTTATGGCTTTATAGAATACAGGCAGTAGATGGATGTTCGTCAGGTTCTGCTCCAATGAGGAGCGGATAAGCGTATTGCCGCCTTCTGATTCCCTTTCGGTGTCAAGCAACAACTGCGTATTCTCGAAAAACGACGAGAACCAACTTGCAGGCATGATTCCTGCGGAGGCCTTGCAGAACTCCACATAGTCCTCAACAGTTTTTTGGACTATAGCCTGACGTTCTGCTGCCAATGGGTCATCAGCCTTACCTACATAGCGATATGCCCTGCCTTTACCGACTTTTCCATTATCTATCACGCATCCAGGCTCAACCTTTTCCAAGGCCTTAACTACTTCTGGGAATGCTTTCTTTAGCTGGATATATGCCTTATCGCTACTATAAGTATGAAGGTTATAATAGCTTTTGTCTCTTTTGTAATAGATACACAAAATATCCACAAGAGAAACGAACTTTCTTTTACGCAGTTCCTCATACACGTAATGTGCAAAAATAGCTCTCACACTTTGTCCCTCAAATATATTTTTACTTGGCATACTAATCTTTCTTGTTTAATACAAAATTATTTTTTTGTATAAGATAAAATCTCAATACTGATTTTATGTTCGTTATCGATATATTTGTTGCGAATGTAGAATAAACTGCAATAAAACTGACAACAAAGTTAAATATTTTTCTGCATCTGTGCAAGAGATTGTGAGAAAAAATAATCAGAGATTATATGATTAGCGTTATAGTGTACGCACACAGGAAAACTGGTGATTGTCAATGTATGGGAATGGAGTGGGGGACAAGTAGGGTGGGAGATTACATGGTTATATACGTTAAGAGGATGTGCCTATTTTGACACACCCTCCTTTTTAATGTGTGGCTTGCAAAGCGCATGCATGAAACAACCTAAAACGGCGCGTCGCTATCCGTCATAAAGAACTGGTCATCAAGTGTGACGGGTGACGAATCTACATCCTGCGCTGAGGCATCGGCATTTTCCTGTTGGCAGTCGTCTATATCGCCAATAAGGCATTTCAGTTCGGGATGCAGACTAAGCACCTTCTGCAGCAGTTCTGGACTACAGGATAATGGTTTCTCCATTGACCTTTTATATTCTTGCCATGCTTCAAGAGGCGTTACTTCTTCATATCTCTCCTCACTGACAAATCGTCTCAGTTCTTCCTGTAGGTATTCTATTTCTATGCGGATATATTTGCTTATGTTCTTCAACATACTTTGGGAAAGGCTGACGGCATACTCTTCTAACCACTCAGGGTTGACGTGTTTCCTTTTAAGAAACCACAAAAATTCTATCCCAGTCCGTACAAAGCTATAATCCTGGTGGAAAGTATCATTGAAAGAATCAAGATAATAGTAAAGACCTGGCATATTGTCAAAGCCTGAAAATATCAATTTCTGTTCAAACCTGAACAGACACTGCAAGGCATGTTTCTGTTCATCATTATACTGACCACTGTCCAAGTCCTGTGTCATACGGGAATAGACATCTTCAACCATCTCGTAAACATAACAATCACCGATGGGCGCAAGCATATTTCTTCGTTTTGCGGAATTGTATTCAGCAAGATAATCAGAAACTTGCCCTGCGACCTCTTGATTAATCGTGAAATCACTGTTCATCACACTACAGAAAAACAACAGGAAATATGTAGCCTCATCAAAACGATAGTAATGGTTAAAGGAATATTTCTGCGGCTGCCTTTGTTCTAATATGCGTTTCGCTTCCTCCCCTAAAAAAGACCAATAACATTTTATGCGTTTTACCCAAGTAAGGAGGTCTGTCTCGGCCATAGCTTTGAAGACCTCTATATAATCGTTGTCGTATATATTATAGAATGGGAGGCAAATAACTAACCTCCAGCTCTTCTCATTCTCATAGGCAATAAGCTTCAAGAGAATCTCTTTCCTCACTTCATATTCCTCCCAATAGCGATTCTCAATTTCCGAGCGTGCCGCCTTCTCCGTCTCTCCATCACTGTTAAGGTATGTATCTACCAACTCTTCAATGGAAAGCCGCTTCATCATGTTTTTCTTTGCCCTGCCCATGCCTGTATTCTTTATTGTAACTCAGAAAAACTTCAGGTTGGTGTTGTCCTTATGCTTAAAGTTTTCCCAAAACTTTTCTTCGGAAATATAATCGCCTTTGCTTACCCTGCGACCATTGAAGTCGTAGGTCTCATATCGCACTATGTTAGCTCCCCATTTAGAATTAGGATCTTCCTTTCCTGTCATTACCGTAAATCCTTTCTTGTCAAGGTAGCATGTGCCACATGCGGTAATGTAACGTGCGTTCAGTGTCTTGGCGTCTATCATGTAGATGTCGTATTCATAAGGGGCACTTTGGCGCCCGTTACGGTAGTTTGCATACACAGCAAAGAAATACGTGCTGTCAGGGCTTGAGAAACCGCTGATATTAGGGTAAACTCCCTCCCTTGGCTTACATTCCTTATTCTTTTTCCTGCTTTCATAAACAAGGCTGTGTACATTACCGTTCCAATTGTCGTGAACAAGGAAGGCTATACCACTGCCTGTATTCATAATATAGAAATCACGCAGTTTCGTGTCTCCCATGTCCTTACTGAAGAGCAATCGTTTCTTATAAGATTTAGAACGGAACATCTTTCGCAAATCCTGTACATCGACCTCAATACGATCATTATAATCCAGCTCAGACTCAGACTCAAAGGACACCTGGCGTCGTCCGGCTTCTTTATCTGTAATAGTCATATTGTTAATGACAGGCTTCGTCACTCTGTGCCTCTTCATATTGTCGAATGGAGTCCAGTCATCCATAATGCCGACCCTTTTTGGCATGTCCAATTCAGTATAATACATCGTAAGGTCAATCCACTTTCCGTCAACCTTATAGACCTTTTCCATCATGAAATTCTGATTATACCACCAGCCACTGCCAGAAAAAAGATAATAGCTGGCAGTTTCCTTTTTAAGAAAAGCTTCGGTGGCACTTCTTACCGCTGCCACTTCTTCCCATTCTTTCTTGCTTTCACTTATAAGGAGTCGCAAAACCACATTCGGTGCCTGTTTGTTTGGGTAATAAAACAGCGTCGTCCCTACCGTTGACGTGTCAAGTTCGGTAAAGGCTCTTGGATAGTTCACCTTCACTTTATACTTTCTGTCCACATAGGCCACAACTGAATCGTCAAGAAAATAAGTGACATCTTCTTGTTCTATATTATCCCCTTGTTGGTCTGTCAACGCAGCCTTCTGGGCATTCGTGGAATTTTCTGGTTTATTTTTACAATCAGTAAAACAAAACACCAGCAACAGACAAAACGAAATGGTTATCTTATTCATATTGATATAAGCAATGTATTAAAGGTCCGTATCACTTACGCTTAAACCACACAACAAGGAGCAGCACTGCCACCGCTACATCAACGATGTTCCACAAAGTGCGCCCAAGAGAAATCTTCAGCAAAGGTTGGAACAGCATAGCGAGTGCCCCGAACACAACAGCCCACTCCGTTTTTTTCTCTTCATAATACATGTAAGCCATAACGGCGAACGCCACCATCATAACAAACCTCACCAGCTGATAAAACCCATAAGGCAACGGCGCGAGGCAAAGCAGCAACAAGGCTGCAAGAACCAAAAGGATGTGTTTCATTTTTTCTCTCTTTAATAGTTATCAACTATACTGCAAAGTTACATTTTTTTCTGTTTATGCAAACAAATATATATCAACGTCAAACTTATCCTTTCAAAAAGTAAATTCACTGAAATTACTTTGCAAATTCACTGAAATTACTTTGCAAATTCACTGAAATTACTTTGCAAATTCACTGAATTAACTGAGTAAATTCAGTGAATTTACTTTATATAACAGTTCCTACAACCATCTTGAAACTCCCCCATGATATGAACAAGTACCTCTTCTGTTTCTACTGAAACTATAGCTGCCATCTCTGCACAATGCTGTTGCGTCTGCTGGTGCAGAATTGTATCGTGTGGGTGATTGCACCCTGTATCCATCTACATTTGTGTAATATCTTACGCTTCTCTTTTGCGAAGTATATGTTATGCTTGTGGTAGGCTGTACACGTCTTTTAGTCTTTACCTTTCCATTAGGTACATCTTTCGACAGAAATTTTGTGGAGATGTAACCTATATAGCCGCAATACTCTACGGGTACCCACTTACAATCACAATCTTCGTCAATTGTTACTGATGTACCTTTGGGTAAGGATGTAATAACACCATATTCTACTCCTGGTCCATATCGCAGATTAAGGTCTACTGTAACATAACGAACGTATGCAGAACCTTTGATGCTGAACATCGTCAACAGTATTGATAAATATAACAGTATCTTTTTCATAATTTCGTTTTTTTAAGTTATTTGTTTTTATAACATATCTTCTGTTCCAATGAATAATTCATGAGTTTGTCCATCTTTCTTGCTAACGTATTTGTAACACAATTTACGATTAGTCTTTTCACACAAATCCATAATCAAGGCTATATCACTCTTTGCGGATTTCGCTCTTTCCCTTATGGTCTTATCAAACACCTCGAAATCAACTTCAGAGAAATCTACACTTTTATCAACTTCATATCTATAGACATAAGCATCGGGCCTAAGTTCACATGCTACCCAAACCATCATTTCATCAACGCGTATTGGTAAATGTGGTTCTGTTTTCTTGATAATTCTCAGAAGTTGTTCGTCATAAGTTTCTATGGATGAGTGTGCCTGTTCGCCTGCAAGTCTTCCCATTTGCCTGCCACATTGTTTGGCTATTACCATAAACATCAGAGCTAATATAAACATGACTATTTTCCCCAAACATCCACCACAAGTTATTTTCTTATCTTCGTTTTCCATATTTATATTTAATTTAAGGTTGATAATAATTAAAACTTTTACAAAACTGGAGATAATTAGTATCCCATAGCCTCCATCATTGCATCGTATTCCATCGGGTTGCTAGGCATATCACCATACATTCCATCTGTAAGTGCATCCCAGGCATCTTCCTCTGTCCACTCTGAGCCGCAATAATAGTTGCTTTCACACTCGTAATCGTCATACTCCTCATAAGAGTCATCATAAAAATCTCTTGCCATAGTCTTTACATTTTTAATTGTTATTATTTCTTAGTTCTTCTGTCGTTAAGATAATATCATACACTTTCCCTATTTGGCGATGCCTATAACGACATATTATATTTCTTTTTGTTGCAACTATACTTCGTATGTGAAAACTCTCTTTATCAATTTGCGTCATTATCTTATTTTTAAGTTTTTCCTCGTCTATCTCTCCATAAAAATTCCATCTGTCATTTACGTCATAATTGTATATAAATGAACTATTGTTTACCTCACAACCTGTCCAAGTAGTAATTGAATCAATCTTTTTTGGGCAGCTGAAAGTCAAATATTTTGCCATTAAAGCTAAATACTCGTCGTCATCAACTTCTTCTTCCAACTGAATTTTTCTTATCTCTTCTTCTGTGAAATAATCTGAAAGGTCTTTTTCCTCTACAGGGTCATCAAAGAATATCAGTGAAATAATCAGAGCTATAATTGAGATTCCTATTCCCAAGAAAGGAGATGCAATTGATGGAATGATTAGTAAAAACCAGAATTTTGCATACAGCCTACAAAAGTGTAAAAATATCTTTTTCATTTTCTTTTTGTTTTTTTGTTTGACAATCTTGTTTTCTTTGTCTCTTTATACTAAAAAATCAGGAAGGTAACCATAATATCAAAAAAAAATTGTAAATTTGCAGAAAAATTATTTGTATATGAAATTTAAACTGTGCCTAATCCTTGTTGCTATGCTGTTTTTTTCTGTTGTGTATGCGCAACGGAAGCGTGCTTTTATGGTTGGGATATCACACTATGACACGGCACTCACAGGTTATCAGTGGAACAATATAAATGGCGTGGAAGATATAAACCTACTCTGCCCTATACTGAAGAAACAAGGATTTTCCACCATAACACTATTAGACCAGCAGGCTACATTCTCAAATGTCATCTTACGGTTATCACAATTCATAAACAAAACCCAAAAAGGTGATATCGTTTACATTCATTTCTCAACACATGGTCAGCCAATAGAAGACATCAATGGTGACGAGGAAGATGGATGGGATGAATCCATCGTACCTATAGACGCTTACAAAACATACAAGAAGGGTGTCTATGAGGGTAAGAAACATATAACCGATGATTTACTCAACGTATATATAAAGAAATTACGTGATAAGATTGGTTCCGCAGGTATGCTTTATGTCGTTATTGATGCCTGTCATGCGGGAACATCGTCAAGAGCCAATGATGAATTAGTAAGAGGGACAAACGTTGGCTTTACATATAGCAACAAGATATTCAAACCTTCAAGGAACAAAAAATCACATTATCATATAGATGCCTCATCAAAAAAATCAAATGTCGTATTTATTGAAGCCTGCAAGGCAGATCAAGTTAATACGGAAATTAAGGTTAACGGGAAACGCTTCGGTCCACTTTCATATAACATAGCCAATGTTTTGTCTGGTTATACGTTGAATACGAATGCTGACACCTTTATCAAAAATATAAGACGTTCGTTAACCGAAACCGGGAAATGGCCGAACAACCAGAATATTGTCATTGAAACAAGTTTCTAATATGGTTAAGGATATTAATTCGAAAAATATTGAACTAAACCGCTTCATTGCTGATGAGAGAAATAAGGTTCTGGCATATCTGAGAAAGAATTTCTCTGTCTCCGATGATGATCTGAATGATATTTACCAAGAGTCATCGGTTGCTCTTTTTATGAACATACGCGATGGAAAACTGACACACCTCACCTCTACACTTTCCACGTACTTTTTTCGTGTTTGCATCAACCAAACACTGAAGTTTGTTGGTAAACGACAAAAAGTTGTTCCGCTATTTGATGACAGCAGACTTACCAATAAGGATACTTTTCGTTCTGATAAGATAGACGAACTGTACCAACTCTGTACTGAGGACGAAGATCCTGAAACTCTGTCACGTTCCGAGAAAATCGTACAGTCCATCGTAGAGTCTATGCCCGACACTTGTAAAAATGTTTTCCAAGGATATTACTGGAACAACCTTACAACATCAACCATAGCGGATATGTTTGGTTTTGCCAATGCAAATTCCGTAAAAACGCAGAAATATAAATGTCTGCAGAAATTCCGTAACAAATATAACGAATTAATGAATAGTTTCAATGAATAAGGAGAACGACATATTAACAGATTGCAATGACGAACGAATAGAGAAATATCTTCGTGGTGCAATGACAGAAGAGGAGGAGACAGCCTTTAAGCAGGACATCCATAATAATCCTGAACTGCGTAGTCAGGCAATGACCATGACTTCGCTAATACGTGGACTGCAAGTCAAGAATGGTGCCATTGAGAAAGCTGTCATCAAAGAGAATACTTCAAAATCAAGAGTACGTCCTATATTGTTATGGGCATGCTCCGTTGCTGCCGTATTTGCCATTATCTTTGGTTTCTATAGAGAGCACCGTTATAGGATGCTTGAAGCAAGTGTATCTCCATATTACACAGAGTATAACATGGAAGACATATCCCGTGGCGATGTGGATTCTACCAAGGTTGCACATCTGTACTCTCTGTTCACCCAAATACAAGACAACAGAAGTGTATCTGGTATGATAAAAGAACTTGAACCTATTTATCTGTCGTTGGACAATGATTTCACATATCATCCGTGGGCTAACGACATTGCGTGGAATCTTGCAGTGGCATACGTAAAAGATGATCAGATAGACAACGCAGTCACTATTCTAAAGAAACTCAAAGAGGAGAATCCTGATACGCCAATATACACCAAAGCGAATGAATTGATAAAGAAACTCTCAGACTTATAAAAGCGAAAACAAAAAGGACAATCACAAGATTGTCCTTTTTGTTTGATTACCTTTTATCCGTTTTCGGTATTAATGGTAAAAAGAATATAGTCATGGAAGAATATATTAGTAAGATAGAGAGGTTCCTAAAAGGGCAAATGTCCAACAAAGAAGAGTTGGATTTTAAATTACAGTTGGCATCAGATAAACCTTTTCGTTCATTAGCATTATCGATGTCAATTATTTTGAGGTTTTTCACAAAAACGTAATAAAATATTTTGTGCTTACATTTATAATTTGTACTTTTGCGGACGTGAACGAAAATCGTTCATCTTCAAAGGAGCCCTTGAGAGCCGAAGTTTTTATTTTTTAACGGTGACTTAAGGAGGTCTCCTTAATTATTTTATGATAAATTTAAATTTACAAAATGATGTTTTCTCCCCATTGACAGATAAGTGTCAAGTAGAGACGCTAATTCAAAGACATTATGACGATGTTGTACTACATTGTAATGAACCTTATTACAAAACGGGTGGAGAATTAGAAAAAGCTTCTGCAGAATACATAACAAAGCATCTTCCGCAAGATTATTCTGCTCAATGGGATCAATCAACAATCGGATATAGGGAGCAAAACAATCCAATAAAAGAGTTGCCCCGCAAGATAAGTGAACTTAGATTTAGGGTGCTTTTGAGTAATAATATTGAGCAGTGATTGTATAGAAAGCAGCCAGCACCTTCAAAAAGTGCTGGCTGCTTTTAACTGAGGTAGGTGTGGTGCGTTTAAGTTATACGATGTATCCGTTCTGCTTTCTATAGATTGGTCATATACTTTATGCCGTGGATTGTATCTGAACAGAAAAGTTAATCTAATACCACAAACCCTGCCCAGTAATAAGGTGATTTCCCCATTTGTATTAATACATCCTGTGCTTGCTTTAAAGACTTACGAGGTGATTCGCCGGAAATATAATGTTCATAAAAAGAATTCATTAATATATTTGTTTCTTCGTCAGGAACTTTCCATAGAGACATGAGTATAGTTGCTGCTCCAGCTTTCTTAAATCCACGTTGCAATCCATACACTCCATCTATTTCTATGTTACCAAGTCCTGTGTCACACGCAGACAATACTAAAAGTTTATTTCCTTTCAAATCTAAACGAGCAATTTCATCAGCGGTCAAGATACCGTCTTCTATGCCTTCTGCTATATTTTCCCCTGTCCAAGCATTATTTGCTCCTGCAAAAAGAAGTCCACTGAATGATAATGAAAAATCCTCATAAGTGTAGCTATTCAGGGAACTAAAGAAAGAGCTTGTAATATTTTTGATAGATTGATAATAAAAACCGTGGGATGCAACATGAATTATGTCGGGTGCATTGCCATTCATCGCCTTGAAAGATTCTTCATTAGCAGAATTCTGACTTATCGTTTGAGTTCTTATTCCTTTGTCAGACAATAGTTTACTGATATTTATGATTTCATCTTTGGTACTGGGCAATAAATCCCATGTACTTCGGCTTAAGGAGCGGCTCGTCGGCATATTTCCCGAAGAAACATACTGATATGATTTAGCATTTTCTTTCATTACGTCAACATCCTCATAATAGTTGATGTCTCCAAATAAAACCGAATTGTTTATTTCATTTGTTTTTTGTTCTTTTAATTCTCCAATTGCAGCAGTTGTAGAAACAATATGAATTTCAAGTCTGTCCTGTAATCTATCGTTCCCATTTGAGATTGCTGGCAAATTAATTTTGCTTATATAACCTATAGGTGAACAGTATATGGTTTTACCTTTTTGAATGTATGGATCTATACTTGCCCATACTTTATCATATAATCTTGTATCCTTAATATCATATAGCTTATCCACCAAATCCTGATTATTAGAATTTTTGTCATCAAATAAATTCTTCAAGTCAGATTCTGAACATAAAGGAATAAAATGAGGTGCATCACAATCCTTCGTCAATACCAATGCGCCATATAGTAACTCAGACTTCTCTAATGGGTAATTAATTTTTGGAAGAAAAACAAATTCAATCGCTATTTCACTGTCGGATAACATATCTTTCACATCATTTGTTAACTTAAACTGTTGTTTGAGTTTGTCACTAAAATTGGGAATGGAAGAAACTATTTGTTTTTCTAATTTGCTAACCTTTTCTTTATAAATGTTTATTGAATCTTTTGGCATTCCTTTCTTGGACAACATGTCTTTTAGCGCTTGCATGTCTGAATACGCGCCTTTTGTCTCTTCAGCACTATTTTTTACGATATTCCCCAATAATCTGCCAGAATTGATAACCATATTTTTTGTAAACAGAGCATTGTCATATGCCATTATTTTAACTTGGTTATTATCAAAAGTTGACAATGCTAAATTATTCAGGATTACTAATGTCCGTGATGTCTGCGTCCAAGAGTTTTCGCGCTCTACTTCTGAAAAATATGAGAACATGTCAACCATACGTTCCTTAATACATTCATCATAATTGGCTATTTCTACTATAGCGCTATCGCTATGGGTTAAACAATGAATGAAACACATGTCACGTTCTGCCCATTCTTTTACATATGAGGCAGCATTCAACACTTGAATCTGACGAAGACATTCTTCTGCTTTATTATGGTTTTGTTCAATGAACAGATAGTATTCTGATAAGTTCTCCAATGCAAGAGCTTTTGTCTTTTCATGCTGTTTTGACACACAATTCTTAACGACCTCTTCGAATAATTCTTTCGCCTTTGAGAAATCTTTCAGTATAAAATAGATTGAGGCCAAGTTGTTCAGTATCAATAATCTGTTATCAGCATTATCTGCTTTGTCACCATAAAACTGAATACACATATTGTATGCTTTATCAGATAGTTGCTTTGCTGTTGAGATCTCTTTTATATCTATATAACATAAGGACATATCAGACAACAACGATGCATATTCTAACCCCATGTTATCTTTTTCACTAAACAGATTCTTCGCCATATTATACCAATGAAGTGCCATATTAATATTGTTCATGGTATAATAAAGTTTACCTTTTGCATGATAGATGCCTCTGCTTATATTATTAGGGACATTGTGCGTTTGTATGAAATATATACTATTATCTAATACGCTATCAGCTTCAGTGTAATGACCTTCTTCAATAAGTAAATTAGATAGGGAAGAAATGGCCAAGTTGTAATTTGCCATGGTATTAATATTCCAATTTTTTTCGATGTAAGATTTATATTCATATAATCTTAATATTGCTGTCATGACATCTCCATGGGCATAAAGATTGGCCGCTTCCAGCAATAAGCTATAATCAGTTTTCTTTTTTGGTGAGCTTATTTCATTAGAAGATTTTTTAATATTTAAACTTTGATGCACAAATTCTAATTTCTCTCTCAATTGTTGTTTGAAGTTTTCTCCTGTATTAACAATATCTAATAAACAAACCGCTTCTTCGAGGTGCTTCAATCCTTCATTTGGCATATTAAGACCAAATTCTGCATTTGACAACACTGCAAGTGCAGAAATATATGCCTCTGATTCTTTTCCACAAATGAAACTATTGACTTGTACAGCTTCTAATGCATACTTATATGCCAAATTATAATCAGTAATATATAGACTATAAAGATTAGACATATTGTTCAGAAGCCTACCATAATATATATTCTTTTCCTTCTCATCTAAATTGGAAAATATGTCATAAGAAGAGTCAAACCATTTTTTTGCGTTCATGATATCCATTAATTGCATATATGCCACCCCTATTTGAAAATCTATGGATGCACTATCTGATTTCTCCAATACGCTAGCATATCGGGCCAATAATGTTTCCATCATATTTATTGTTTTATTGTATAAGCCATATTTGTCATAAATAGAAATCAAACTTTTCATACACGTCATAAGCTTTTCTGACCTTATGCCATATATATATTCCGTCGCATCTTTCTCTTTTTCTTTATATTGAATAGCTTTAATAGTGTCCCTTGCAGTATCATAAAAGGAAGCCCTATTAAAGAAACGCGACAAATCTGATTCCCTATAAATAGTATCATATTCTTGCTCAAGGTCTATACCATAGAGATTAAATGCTTCCACATTCTTCTCTTCAATGAAATCTATTCGTTTAGAGTCTTTTATGGATGGGAAACAGAATAGCAGTTCGCATTGTTCGCTAGATGTAAAAGTTCTTTTTTGGGGACTAAATGGAACACCAACACTTTTATATATAGGAAATTCTTCACCAGTTTCTGTATCACGGAGAATTGTATTACGTGAAATATTTGCCCAGTCGCCTGATTCTGGATAGAGAATACAATATACAAAAGTGGTATCCTTTGTAACTTCCACTTTAGTTATATGAAACGCAGGTACGTCCGTCCTGTCAAACCTTGGATTAGTGACCGTTGCTGCTTTGCTGAATAATAATCCTAAGACAATAAAATAATATACTAAGAATATTCTCATAATTCCTCACACACTTTCTATATTAAAATATTGCGTAATATTATAAGTCGTATTTTGAATTTTCTATCATTTCCGTGATTGTGCGGAGTAATAGTATTTTTCGTGACTTACAAACTGTTCTGTTAACATTTTCAGCAAGTAACGCCTTTCCTATATATAGGTTCTCACTTTATCTGCCCACCCCGTTGGTGGGTGTTGGTATGAGAACTGCTACAAAGTTACAAAATAATTTTGGAATGCTACAAATATTTTGGATAGTTTTTTTCAAAAAAATATGTGTGTACGCACACAGATTTCGCTACGCTCAAAGTGAAGAGTGAAAAGTGAAGAGTGAAAAATACAAATTACTTTTTCCTGACCACGGATTGCACAGAAAACAAGATTGAAGAGTTGAAGATTGAAAAGTTCTCACACAGATGGTAAGGGATTGTAAGGGATCTCGACGAAATAAATATTCTTTTATCGTTAATGTCGTTAATATAGACCATTAATATCATTAATAATCTCTGGGTACAGCATTAATGGTATTAACGAATGAAATTAACAGTATTAACGTAATGAGCATCGTGTCTTAAAGTGGACAAATGTCATTAATATGATTTCATCGGACTGACGTTAAAATTACACAATTTCCCGAATAAACAAAAAAAAGCCAAACATACGGCAGAAATGCCGAATGTCTGGCTTAATCTTGCTGAGCTAAAGCAATGCAAGCACATTGTTGGGATAAAATATTTTAGCCGATTCTGGATGCTTGGGTGTTTTTCTTAGGAATAGTCCATAGTGCACCTCATGGCCTTCTGCAAATGGCAGTCCTTTGGCAATGGTTTGAAGACGTGCCAATTCTTCTTTGGCATCTATCTGCTCTTGCCATTTACATTCTCCCAGAAACAAATGCTTACCATCGAATGACTCTGCCACAACATCCAACTCTACGGGAACGTACTGCTGTTTTTCCTCATTGTAATAACTGCCCCACCATCGTGACGCCATCTGAAACATTATGTCATCTATCCCATAAGTACTGACATACCGTCTGCATAGTTCTTCCCATGCCTGACCTACGTAATCATTCTCTGTCTTGGCAAAGACATTCAGCACGGCTTGACTGTTTCCGAGTTCAATGAGTGAACGGTAGGGAAGAACATAATGATAGTGGAAACGTAACAGGGAGTCAGAGATATGGTATAAGCCTTTCTTGCTTTTCTTTTCACTCTCACCGAAAGGAATTTCTTTATTGACGAACCCAAGTTCCCTCAGTCGCAACAACAGGGGCGTAATGTCCGTAGCCTGTTTTTCTGCACGTGAAGCTATTTCTGACAGTTTGTTAGCTCCGTTGCCTATGAATGACAGAATGGATGAAGCCTGTACCGTATCACGCATCTCATCATATAGAAGTTTGGTTGGTTCATCATACAGGGTTCCCTCTGAGGTTAGCAGTAGATTCTCTATCGCTTCATAATAGTTGTCATAGTTCTCGCGAAGTTCCCAATATCTGGGTACGCCGCCCCACACTGCATATTCTCTGACTGCCTGATCAGCATCACAGTGAAGTGCCTGACGGAGGAAAGCGGGTGATATGGGTTTCATTTTCATGATTTCATCAGCGCGTCCATACAGTGGTTCCTTGCTGTCAAGGACGAATCCTTGCATCATTTGCTGTGAAGATCCACAGATAATGAGATCGTATTTCAGTTTTTTTTCATCGAGCAGTTTCTGAATGATTGAGGGTAGTGCAGGACAGCTCTTGACAAGATATGGAAATTCATCCAGACATACTGTTATACGGTGTTCTATAGACCTGTTTAAACTGACGAGAAGCGATTCCCACGTTGGATAACTGGCCATACTGAAACCCTCGACACTTATGTCGATGATTGACGAGAACAGCTGACGCTGGCTCGGTTCCGAAGTCTTGTCTGCCAAGAAATAGATATCGCCACGTTCAAAGTTCATAACCTTCTTGATCAGTGTTGATTTACCTATTCGCCTGCGCCCGTAAACAACAATGAACTGCGGTTTTTCCCTACTTAGGGATTTCTGTAAACGTTCAAGTTCTTTCTTTCTGTCTACAAATTCCATATTACGTATATTTTTATGTCGCAAAGTTACTCTGTTTCATTCAACTATCCAAATCTTTTAGATATTTTTAAGAATATAATTCTACTTTATAATAATTCTACTTTATAACTTTTGTGCGTTATCCTTTTCCTATGCGCACACATTTGCCGGCTAATGACAGGATACAAAAAAAAACCAGACATCAGGCAACAATGCCGAATGTCTGGCTTAATCTTTATTGTCAGCATCAAGGCTGCGGGAAACTACACCTTGATTTCTACCTCAACACCTGAAGGGAGATCGAGCTTCATGAGAGCGTCGATAGTCTTTGTTGTTGAAGAGTAGATGTCGATCAGACGCTTGTAGTCTGACAACTGGAACTGCTCACGGCTCTTCTTGTTTACGAAGGTAGAGCGGTTAACAGTGAAGATGCGCTTGTGTGTTGGGAGTGGAATAGGACCACTAACGATAGCGCCTGTAGCCTTTACAGCCTTAACGATCTTCTCTGCTGACTTGTCAACGAGAGTGTGGTCGTAAGACTTCAGCTTGATACGAATTTTCTGACTCATGTTTTTTTTAATTGATAATTGATAATTGAAAATTGATAATTGTATGCTGCCGCTAAAGAGTCATTTGCTCAGCGACAGTAATCCGCCCCCTCCCCTTGGGAGGGCAGGGGGTGGGGTTTTTTACACCAAGTCAGCGCGACCGCCTGCTTCCTCAAGGATAGCCTTGGCGATAGAGCTTGATACAGCCTCATGGTGATCATACTCCATAGAAGAAGTAGCACGACCAGAAGTGATGGTACGGAGAGCTGTTACGTAACCGAACATCTCAGCCAGTGGCACCATAGCCTTAACGATGCGTGCACCGCTACGAGCCTCTTCCATGCCCTGAACCATACCACGACGCTTGTTCAAGTCGCCGATAACGTCACCCATGTTCTCCTCTGGAGTAACAACCTCAACCTTCATGATTGGCTCCATCAGACAAGGACCTGCCTTAGGACATGCATTCTTGAAGGCGTTGCGTGCTGCGAGCTCGAATGAGAGCTGGTCAGAGTCAACAGGGTGGAAGCTACCATCGAGAAGTGTAACCTTGAGACCTGTTACAGGGTATCCACCGAGTACGCCGTTCTTCAGGCAATCCTCGAAGCCCTTCTGTACTGCAGGGATGAACTCCTTAGGCACGTTACCACCCTTAACCTCGTTGATGAACTGAAGGTCGCCCTCCTTATAGTCTTCATCCTTAGGACCGATGTTAACGATGATGTCGGCGAACTTACCGCGACCACCTGACTGCTTCTTATATACCTCACGGAGGTTAACCTCCTTAGTGATAGCCTCTTTGTAGTTAACCTGTGGCTTACCCTGGTTACACTCAACCTTGAACTCACGCTTCAGACGATCGATGATGATGTCGAGGTGAAGCTCACCCATACCAGAGATGACAGTCTGACCAGACTGCTCGTCGGTACGTACGGTGAATGTTGGGTCCTCCTCAGCAAGCTTTGCAAGACCGTTGTCAAGCTTAGCGATATCAGCCTGTGACTTTGGCTCAACTGCGATAGAGATCACAGTATCAGGGAAAGTCATAGACTCAAGCACGATTGGATGATCCTCATCACAGAGGGTATCACCAGTGCGGATATCCTTGAAGCCTACACCTGAACCTATGTCACCAGCTGCGATAACGTCAACTGGGTTCTGCTTGTTAGAGTGCATCTGGAACAGACGGCTTACGCGCTCCTTCTTGCCAGAGCGTGGGTTGTAAACGTATGAACCAGCCTCTATCTTACCTGAGTAAACGCGGAAGAATACGAGACGACCTACGTATGGGTCTGTTGCAATCTTGAATGCGAGAGCAGCTGTTGGCTGATCCTCCTTAGCGAGGAACTTAACCTCTACAGACTCGTCGCCTGGCTCTGTACCGATAACTTCCTCGTTGTCCATTGGTGAAGGAAGCAGTGCACAAACGTAGTCGAGCATGGTCTGTACGCCCTTGTTCTTGAATGAAGAACCGCAGAGCATAGGAACACACTCAAGTGCGAGTGTACCCTTACGGATAGCAGCTATAATCTCCTCCTCAGTGATTGAGTCAGGATCGTCGAAGTACTTCTCCATGAGAGCCTCGTCGAAGTTTGCTGCAGACTCAAGGAGCTTCTCGCGCCACTCGTTGCACTCGTCAACGAGGTCAGCAGGAATGTCCTCGATATCATAGTCAGCACCCATTGTCTCGTCGTGCCACAGGATAGCCTTCATCTTCAGAAGGTCAACAAGACCCTTGAAGTTCTCCTCTGCGCCTATTGGCACACAGAGAGGAATTGGGTTAGCACCCAGAACGTCCTTCATCTGCTGTACTACGTCGAAGAAGTTAGCACCAGAACGGTCGATCTTGTTAACGTAGCCGATACGAGGAACG
>Ga0247608_10003214_pt1 | contig 19347 bp, 33 predicted proteins | sample 176DNAGHGlowgp2_FD_193490 | JGI IMG/M metagenome (GOLD analysis project Ga0247608, IMG submission 193490) | Sheep rumen microbial communities from Palmerston North, Manawatu-Wanganui, New Zealand - 1766 DNA GHGlow gp2 | ecosystem: Host-associated > Mammals > Digestive system > Stomach > Rumen ...
CGTGTATTCCTTTATCTCGACTAATGGGCAATCATCGTCTATGCCCTTTTCCGATGTATTTCTTTCGCCTTTTACGGCACAGTACCCAAAGTCCTCAAATGGGCAAAGACCGCAATCTGTCGGCTTGTCCATTCCTCTAATAACTATGCTCATCACTCGCTCCTTTCCGTCTGCTTCCCCCAAGCACAGCCGTGTGTCCTTGTATCGTCCTCAAACGGCTTAAACGCTGTGCCGTGTATTTCGCATATCGCATACAGATACTTGGTGTTCTGTACGTTGCAATACACACATTCGGAACACCGCACTATGTCTATGCTCGGTGCTTCGTCAATGTCAGTAACGCTTACCACATCTTCAAGTGCGTAGAAGCAGGCTTCGCTTTCGGCTTTCCACGCCTTGTCCTTAATAGCATCTGCATCTATGTATCTACTCATCATTCTTCCTTTCTCCGTAACTACAGAAGTCATCGGCTTTTATCCTTGCGGTGCTGTCAAGTCTACCGCACCATTGATATGTGCCGTTTGCTTTGTGCCACTTGCACTCGCCACATCGCACGATGTCGATGCTTGGCTGTTGCATTATTCGTTTCCACAAAGCCTTTGCAGATAGTCCTCCTGCGGTTACTGTCTTGAGTAAGGCTGTGTCGATTTCTATGTACCTACTCATCGTCTGCTCCTTTCAAGGCTTTGATTGCCCACTCAACCATTTGCGGATTGATAGTGCCGACAAACAGCCAATTATCTTTGTCTATCTCGGAAAGCATCTGCTCGAAAGCCTTTAACGCTTCTTCCTTACTCATCGTCTGCTCCTTTAAATACATTCTCAAACGAATCAATCACGTACTCCATACCATCTACCCTTCCTCTGTAATATTCCGAGTCTTTTGCCTTCTGCTCAAGTTCTTTGAGGTATTGTGCCATTACGCATATGTACTTATCGTCTTTGCTCTCACTCATCGTCTGCTCCTTTCTTGTTAGGGACATTTATGTCCTTTGCAAACATTCTCGCTCCGCAGTTAGGGCAGTAGTTTGTCTGCTTACCTAACAGATGGTATCCGCAGTTGGTGCAGTTGAATCTGTATGTCCACACAGAACCATCGTGTCTCCACTCCCCTTGCGGTCTGTCTATGTCGATGGTTGGTGCTTCGTCTATCATGTCTAACACCTTTATCTTGTCTGTCGCTAAATGAAAATGTGGTACATTTAACGCATCTGCATCAATTAATCTCATTACCTCACCACCTCCAGCTCGTCCGCCGTGAATGTGTACGGCACTCCCTGATCACTGACAGCACCATCCAGTTCGAACATCGAGCCGTATGTTCCGTAGGCCGTCTCCTTGACTATGCGGTGCACGGTGCCGTCGTACTTCTTGGCGCCGAGATTCGGTATCCTGTCACCCGGATCAAAGTGGACGGTGACCATGCAGCCAAGTTCAATCCTCTTTTTCATCGTTTCTTATTCTGCTCCTCCCTCACAATCTTCCTTCTCTTGATCACGCCGGCCGAGAAGTTGACCTCGTTGTTGGCGTTCCTGTAACACTTCATACACATCCACCTGACGCGCCCGGTGTTCAGCCTCTTCATAAACAGCTCGTCATCTGTCCCCCCGCAGATGCAGCATGTTCGTTTCACGAATACATCATCTCCATTCTTTGAACATCTCTATCCAATCGTCGAACGGCTGGATCACAACCCACTCAGAGCCGTTGCACTTGTGCATCACAATAGGCATCTCACCCTCGCCAGCATCGTGCTTCGACTGAGCGAGTGCGTCCCACATTCGGAGTCTTTCCGTAAACTTGACCTCGATGTGTAGCCCTTCCGGGCCTACGACATCGGGGCTGTCCGGTCCTCCGCTGTACTGGACACCGCGCCTGGCATCGAAACCGTGCTCTCTGAACTTGGCTGCTGCCATCCGTTCGCCCCTCTTCCCTTTGTCTTTGCTATTCATCTTTCCCTCCGATGTTTACCGATCCGCACTGCGGACACACATCCGGGATATCTTCGTCGGATGTGATTCTGCGTCCACACTGCGAGCATTTAACTTGTAGGTAACCGAAGTCGTTTAACCATATAAGCCAATCGCCTTTATTCATCATTCCTCCTTAAAATGGGATCTCTTCCTCTGTCTCTTCGAACTTTATCTGCTCGTCCGGTTTAAGAAGTGAATCCTTTACTCTAAGTTCACTGTCGCTGATGCGCTTTGATTTGAAGTCGTAAAACATTTCGAACTTGCCCTTGCGTCCGTCACGCCGTCCTTTAGTCAACTCGAGGATGCGTCTGTCCGCGTCCTGGGCTTTCTTACTCGGCACATCATACCGAAGAATAATGTCAGCGAAGTTGGTGATATTACTTGAGCCGAGAACATCGTCATTCTCAAACCCTTTATCTTTTGACGCTTTCTTCGGATGCGCTATAAGCAGGATCACGACACTAAATCTCGCTGCAAGCCTCTTTAGTTTTTTGACGAATATAGCCTGCTGCCTGTAGATATCAAATTGCAGATTATCGTCAAGTGCTGTCATCAGATTATCGATAACGATGAAGCGGCATCCATACTGGACGATGGCCTTCTTCACTTTACCGAGCAGATCCTTCTCAACTCCATCATCTTCCATGTTGATAAGCGCGTCCGTGTCGTAGATATATATCATCCCGTCATGCCATGCGGAGATCTGATCGAGATACATCGCATTGATATGTGTCTTCTCATAACCGCTTGCCATTCTTTCGATATTGATGCAGTCAGGGCCCGCGATCTGCCGTTCTATCCATTCTTTAACAGACGCATTCGGCATCTCGCCCGAATAGATGAATGATTTCACACCTTCAGCTGCCGCATTGACTACGAGCTGTGACGCGAATGTAGACTTACCTCTTCCTCGCTCACCTGTCAGTATTACAAGCTGTCCCGGGAAGAATCCGCCTGTGAGATTATCAAGTCGCCTGACATCCGTCTGGAATACCGGCTCATCGTCCAACTCATTCTGGACAATGTCTTTTAATTCCTTGATGAAGTCATCCGGCACCGGCATCGCAGCATTTACCGCATTCCGTACCGCCTCAGGCCCCTCTGCTTGCAGAAGCTCGTTTGCGTCCTTAAAGCCGTGATATGCTTCCGGAGGCACAAACTTAACTGTGCCGTGAAACATCTTTGACATCTCATCGAGCAACGTGATCTGTTCGCCTTCTCTGTCACCAAACACAATCAGCTCATCAAACTTTGCAAGGAAGTCCCAGCAATATGGCCTCCATGTAAATCCGTTCTTTCCTGTTGGAACACTGACAGCATTTTCAATGCCCGCCTCAGCAAGTGAGAGCGAGTCGATCTGCCCTTCAGTCATGACGAGCGCCCCGCCATCAGAACAGTGATTCATGCCGAACAGTATTGGCTGCGTATTTTCCTCACACCATTCTTTAGAGCCTTTCGTCTTGCCCTTAACGAATGTTGAGTTGCGATACTTGATGAATGTAAGAGCACCCTCTTCATCCTTAAACGGGAACACGATGATGTTGTCCTGATCCGGCTTTGAGGTGATCTCATACTTTCGCGTTATCTCTTCCGAGATCCCACGGCTCTTCATATACTCAACCGCCGAATCTCTCGATGGAATATCCTTTGTTGCATCCTTGAAGGTCTTAAACCTCTTCCATGTTCCAGTGTGCTCGTATGCATCAACATCACGGCCCAGGCTAAAGCCGAAGTCTTTTGCCAGTGTGATCATGTTTCCCTTCACGCTACAGGATGCTCTTTTGCAGTTAAACGTCCCATTGGTGATGTTGATGGCGAATGTCCACTTATCATTTTGCGAATGACAGTATGGGCACTCACGGAGTTGAAGTTCGTCTCCGTGCTTACGTACATCACGGTAGGACAATCCGATGGCGCTTTTGAAACGGTCAAGATCCTCCGCCTTGAACTCGTAAAAACTCATTCCATTCCTCCTCCGTCATCCCTTCATCATCATCCCCGAAGGGGTCGTCTATTCTTTCTTTCTTTATATAAATAGTAGGAAACTCACCTTCCGTCACATCGTCCGTCACACCATGTTGGTATAAGTCCCAATTTTTCAACGTTATCAGCGTCCCATAAGGAGTCACATTTGCGTCACAATCCATTTGCGCTAAAAAGCGTCTCACGCTCTCCTTATGCCACCCCCATCTGTCGGCGAGCCCCTGGTAAGTGATCCAAAGCTGACCGGCCTTTGCTTTGCGTTTATATTTGCCGACTCGGTCATAGCCGTTTTTCCAGTGCACAGTAAGGAGCAAGTCTATCCACGCCTGCCCCTTACTGAACGGCTTTTCCTTCCAGAACGGCTGATCAAGCAAACTCCGGTTGACCTTGATCCAGTTGCCGTCCTTGCTCATTAGAATGGGATATCAACTTCTGCCTGAGCGAATGAGTCGGCACTGGAATCGGCTGCCTGAGGATGTGCAAATCCTGCGAGCTTCTTGTCCTTAGGGATCTTGAAGTCGCCTTTGCGGATAGCGTCAACTGAGCGCACCTGTGCGAGGTTCGGAGTCTCGCCCACAGTTCCTGAGGATGTCTCAAACTCTCTGTAGTTGAACAGGCCTCCGATAAGCTTGCCGTTGAACTTCGTCTCGTCCCAGTCGAACTTGTAACCCTCGTTGGATTTCTCGAGCGATGTAGTGAAAGTTTTAAACTTGCGCTTATCCCACTCGTCGTGCTCTGATCCGTCATCCTTCGGTACATTCAGCCAGTAGCGGCATGGCCAGATCTTGTTATCGCCTGACTGCCTGCTGAACTGCTGCTGGAAGTATGCAGCATACTCACCCTCAGCGATATCCATAGCGAGGACAACTACTTGGCTTCCGTCAGTGCGCTCCTCGATCTTGGCGCCCATAATGACGCACACATATCCGCCTCTTGGCAGCATCTGGAACTCGCCGTATTCCTTAGTCTTGTCTATATCGAACTTCTTGATCATTTAATTATTCCTCCTTAAAAATTCGTTACTTTCGTAAAAAATCTCTCTACCTTGTTGTATTCGCCGTCATATTTGAACAACGCCCTTCCTGTCAGATCTACAGCGAGCTCGTAGTCGTACAACGAGCTGAGTCCTATACTTGCGCAGAATCTACGCTCATATATTGACTCCCTCTGTGCCCAGTACCATGTGTAGCACTCTTTTCCGTCATATTTACGTCTGACAGAGAGCGTTATGCTATAGCCGTCCACGCCATTTCTGTCTGTCTTCGGCTCAACGCTTACGACTCTAAAGTCGTGGATTCCGTCTGGAATTATGAAGTCCGACTTGTGGAACGTGCTGTGGCATTCTCTGCAGAGGACCATCATCTCATCCGGGTCCTCATCAAACATCCTGTAAACGCCGTCGACATGATGAAGGTCGAACTCTTCGCCATACAGTCGCTTGTGGCACTTTTCACAGTATCCTCCGCTTCGCTCAAGCAATCTGTGGCGCAGGTTGTACCAGTATTCGGTGTTGCGATAATCTTCATGAGACATTTCGTTCATGCGCTACCTCCTACTTGTATGGGATCTCCATGCCGTAGTATTCGCGGATGGTCCTGTCGACCTCTTTCAGGTCGTTCGGGATCTGTGCGTCCTCGAACATACCTATCGGCGACTTGACGCAATCGCTTCCGGCTGTCCTCGTGAGGAACACGTAATCGCCATTGATACAGGCTGACTTGAGCACCGTAGTGAACAGCCCCTCGATGACTATCTTCTCGTCGAGCAGTTTGCCGATTGTCTTCGGCTTCTCATAGCCGTCAGAGTCGAGCTCGTAGTGCATCATGATGTAGACTGTCGTATCATCCGGAAGTTCATCACATGCCTGGAGCATCTGATAGAAGTTCTGCGCGAGCTGAGTGAATTTCTCGTAGCCCTTCTCTCCGCTTCTGTTCATGAACTCATCCGACATCAGATAGTTAGCGTCATCGATAACGAGCACCTTTGCGCTGGCCTGTCTGATCGCAGCCATAACTTCGGGATACTTGTTGAATGTCTTCTCATTCACCTTCGGGGCGAATGTCGGAAGGTCCGACTTGAATGGCAGCTCTTTGCCCTGCACGGAGACGATCCCGATCTCGCCCGGCTTAAAGTTCCTCATGCTCGCGGACTTACCGCTTCCGCTTCTTCCGATAATCAGTATTTTCTTTCCCATTATTTACCTCCTTGTCTTCTTGTTGCCGGAGGTGCTATCATTGTATTGACCAGTCTGAAAGTTTTCGCATATTGCTTGACGGTCATTGGCGCTCCTCCGGGAGTGCTTTTCTTTTGCTCAAAATTCATCTATGTCGTCCTCCTCGAGATATTCTCCGTCGCAGTCATCGCCCATTCTTGGGCAGTCCTCACATTTGTTGATGTCGCAGTACGATATTCTTTCGATATCTTCCGACTCGCAGTCGGGACATGCATCATATGTTCCCCATGTCTGATGCCCGAACAGATCAGCGACTCCGTTGTATTCTTCTTTGCAGTAACTTATGAGTTTCGGGTCCTCGAATACCGCGCCGCAGTCTTCACATCGCCACATCATTCTTCTACCCTCGCGATCCTTACTTCGAGCGGCTTCTGCTCGTCATAGACTTTTACGTGCTCACCGTCCTTCTTTTCATAGTGATAATCCTGATACGTTCCATACTCGACCGCCATTGATGCAAACTGAAGCGCATCGTCATGGTTGCGGAACAGTATCAGCTGACTATCGTTTGAGCCTTCGAGTGTTACCTTATATGCCATTACATCTCACCTCCCGCCAATGCTTTCACGAGTGAGTCGATCTCAACGTCCTTCAGTTTGATCTTGAACTTGAGCCTTTCGATCTCGACCAGCGCATCGTTGAGAGCCGTCTTGAGCTCGTCCACGTTGCCCTCGAGTCTCCTCTTCTCATCCTTGTAGTGCCTTTCCAATGATTCGTTGATTGTGCCCTCCGGCACTGCGTCATGCTTTCCCATGTTTTAACCTCCTATTCCCATCATTACGAATGCGATAACGATTATGCTTCCAAATCCGATCAGGCCTTCGACAAAATCTCTGATGTCTTCTCTGTCCATGTTTCCTCCTTCTGCGGTAGTATGTACCGCACTGTCCGCCCGAAGCGGATCACTTCGAGCTTTCCTTCCCTGCCATACTTCCAGATCGTCTGCTTTGAGACTCTGAGGATGTCGGCAGCCTCTTTTGCTGTGTACAGTCTCATCTTGTTCACCTTGTGTCTGATTTCGACACCTACGATGTAAAAAAAATAGCGTCGATCTCGTCCGGGCTGAGACTGTAAATATCCTTGATGGCTTTGATCTCTTTGTAGTCAAAATCGGTTTCTCCATTGATTCTGCGATAAAGCGCAGTCTGGGAAAGCCCCATTTTGTCTGCAAGAGCCGTTACATTGTCCCCATTCCTGACGAGTACGGCCTTCAACATGTTCGTATCCAACTTGCACCTCCTTCATATATCTTGTGTTGTGTCTAAATTCGACACCCTTATTGTAGCGACTATCGGGACACTTGTCAACGGAAAGTAGAAAAAAATTCAACTTTCGTGAAAAAATTTTAAGAGAGTGTGATAAAATTGGTACAGCAAGAGAACTAATATGGGAATGGAATAGGAGTGTGGAATATGAGTGAAATGGGGAACAGGATCAGAGAACTCCGTATAAAAGCTGAACTCACGCAGGAACAACTCGGCGACATGGTCGGGCTCCAAAAGTCTGCCATAGCGAAATACGAAAATGGTAAAACGGAAAACATGAAGAGGAGCGTCATCCAAAAGATGGCCAATGCTCTCGGAGTTTCGCCGGCATATCTTATGGGATTCGAAGACGATACGCCGTACTATATCGACCCTGAGGCTGCGGAACTTGCGAAAGAGATAGCCAACAGAGAAGATCTCCGCATTCTGTTCGACGCTACCAGGGACATATCAAAAGAAGACATGGATGTTATCATCCGAATGGTTGAAGGATTAAAGAAATGAAAGACATACCTGTTATCTATATGGACATGCCCCCGTCAACAAAAGGCTTCGTTGTGAAGATGTTTGACGAGGGCGAGGATTACTACACGATTGTTATCAATCCATGTTACAACAGAGAGCAGCAACTCGAGACCTACGAGCACGAGCTGAAGCATATCGAATACGGAGATCTCGAAGGCTATTGTGATACCGATGTAGTAGAAAAACTGAGGCACGCGTAATGGCGATACAATACTTATCAAGAAATAAAGCGAAGCTGATAGTCTCTACCGGCTCCGCGTCAAAGGGCACCCGAAAGCAGTGGACGAAAACTGTCACGATAACCGGCAAGAAAAACGCCAAGGACCAGTACGATGCTTTCGTGAAAGAATGCACGGCTGCGATTACGGCGGAGACTGTCGCTGATCTGCTGGACGCTTATATCGATATGCAGCGCATAAAGGGATTAAAGGAAACCACGCTCAAAGGTTATGAGTCATATGCGAAACGGCTTAAATTGGCTTTTAAGGGCATAAAGGCGAAAGACCTTACAACTTATCAAATAGAGAAGTTTATCGCGTCAGCGGTCAAGGGAGACCCCAAATCAGGTTATCCTAAAAAGGCATCACCCAAGACAATCAAGGGATATGTCAGTCTGCTGTCCTCTTCATACAAGATGGCGATTCGAAACCGGCTCCTCACGGTCAATCCTTGCGACGCTGTAGTCATTCCTAAGCAAAAGCGCCCCGATGTCGTAGTGTTGACTAAGGACGATATTCCTAAATTCATGAGCGCCCTGGAAGACACCTCGCTCGATCTGAAGGTCGTTTACGAGCTCGCCCTGTTTTGCGGGCTTCGTCGCTCCGAGATAATGGGACTCATGAACGAGGACGTCAATATCTTATGGAAGACCATCAAGATCACACGCACCCGTCACCGCATAGATCGTGAAGACGTCATACAGGACACGAAGACCGAACGCTCGCGTCGTATCGTCTCGGTGCCCGATTTCGTCATGGAAGATGTTACTGAACTTATGCGGACGCATGAAGAGGATCCATTCATCAATAATCCATTCCTTATCCAGTACGCAGCGGAACCGATGCGCCCGGACTACGCGAAAGAACAAATTCGGAAGTTCACAAAAGAGCATGGCCTTCCTGACGTCACTCTTCACGGGCTGCGTCATACATTCGCCACGATGCTCAATGCCTCAGGCGAATTTGATCTCGCAGAAATTTCCGCTGCGCTCGGTCATTCGAACATCGGAACGACCATCAATATCTACACTCATATGTTTGACGAGGCGTCACATTCTGCGCGTAGAATCGGCGACTTCATGCAAAAAGGTTTCCAAAAGGTTTCTCCAGAGCAAGAAAAAACCGCTGAAACCCTATGATTTCAACGGTTCTAGTGGCGGAGAGCATGGGACTCGAACCCAAAGGAACCGTTATTTGCTGTTATCTGTTGTTATACGTTGTTATATGCAAAGCATTGGAATTTCAACGGTTAGAGCGTGAAACCCTTGGAACCGCTGAAGCATAGCAAATGTAAAAATCGTGCAAAAAGGTTTCCTTTAGGTTTCCCATTTCGTATTATTTTATTGGAGGTGGCATTATGTTATTTAAGAAAAAGAAACCGACTGCACCGGAACCTGATGCGGTCTTTACCTATCCACAGACAAAGAACTATCGTGGATTTAAAAGAATCAAATTAACTTCATACGGATATCAGCCGGCTCAGGATGGTATCGCTGCACTGTCTGGTGTCGATCTAGCCAATGCGACCATCGATATATTGATGATGGACAAGCCTGGCTCCCCTTACGCCATAGTGAAGGTTGGACCGCACCACGTTGGAACGATATTTAAATCGAATTTCGACCAATTCGGTGCCCTACGTGATGGGAAAGTGTCCGCCGTGCGGCTCGAGATCAGGAGCGGTGAATCGTTCCTATTTTACAAGGTATAACTTATCGACCGACCGTGAAAAAATCGCTTAAAACGAGAATTTCGCGGTCGGTTTTTTCGTGATTGATAGTACACACCCATCTTGTGTACAATATATACGTAGATAGCGATAGTCGTTATCCGAGAAGGAAAACGTCGTTACAAACCCTTATAGTCTTGAAAGGTTAACAGACTGTGGAGAGCGCGAGGTCATGAACTTGCACTCTCCTTTTTTATCCACGCAAAAAGACCCGAGTCTCCCCGGGCCTTGATGCGTGATCCTATATTGTAAGGAGGTGAAGTCTCCCCCATGAGAGGGCTGAATCGTCATGAATAATATAGATTATTCTATATAATTCAATCCGTCTCGAACCAATCAGGCTTGAGTACCGTGTACTCTTCGAGCCATGACTTGAACAGTCCCGTCATGTACCAGTTTCCACCAAGTCCGTTCGGTGGTTTTACGAAATAGTGCTCTGCGATCGTGAGTATCTCGGTCTGCTCTTCTGGCTTCATGAGTAAAAGCAACAAGAGCTGTGTTCGGAGTCCGTCCTTCTCAAGTCTGTCCAGTTTCCTGCCGATGCCCTTCTCGTTGTCGCGTCTCGTGATCAGGAACTGGAGGAATGCGAGAACGCCTCCCGAAGTGAGAGCTGATATAACTGCTATTATTATTGTTTGCGTCATTCCCCTCACCTCACTTTGCTCTGAATAACCAGTCCTGATCGTGTTTCTTGGAACTGGTTTTCGCTTGGTGTGGAAAATACTTCTTATTGTGGTTAGCCTCGGCCTTGAGCCCGTCCCCGAGTTCTATCCATATATGATACGATTTACCGCTACGATATACGCCTATGTCTCCCGCTCGTTTTTCGCCCGATACCTTACCGAAGTGCGCGTTTAAATACTTGAGTATGTTTGCCCACGTGTTGATCGGCATTTTCGGGTATCCGCATTTTTTCAGCACCGTTCCGACGAACCGATGACAGTTATAGTCGTTGCCCTTGCCGTAGACCTCTTTCGCAGCTGTCTTGTATGCCGGTTTTTCCTTTGTCTTTGTACCGCTGAACGCTATCGCCTGATTAGCAATCTTTGTCCCTTTGGTGGTCTTTGGCTTGGTTGGATATACGGCTTTGTCGTGACTGTTAAGATACTTTTGCAGAGCCTTCATCGAGTTCGCGCCGAATACGGCTGTGGTCTCGGACTTACTGAAACCTATTTTTATTTGTAATGCCTTTGACGTGTTCGGCCCCCATATTCCGTCTGGGTCAGATAAACCGAGCCACTTCTGCATATACCTGACCGTGACCGAGTTCTCTCCGTAGTCGAACGCTATCAGAGTCGGGACGTACTTCTTGTATTCTTTGCGGATTGTGATTCCATCGGTTTTATTCATACCGAGGAACTCTTGGAGTCGGTTTACTGTCGCAAGTCCACCGATACCATCGACAACGAGCTTACCGTCCTTTGTAGTCGGTGCCGTTGCGGTCTTGCCGTTCAGCTTACCACTCCACACCTTGAGGACGTCCCCTCTCATATTGTCCTCGTATGCTATCCACCCGTTACGGAGTGAGCTGTTAGAATACGAGTCTTTGACGTAGACGTAGTGTTTGCCCTTTTCGTACTTGTATGCGGTGGAGCAAACGAAGTGTCCTGAGCCCGTCCAATGTACGCCCTTTGAGCCACCTCTTCGACTTCCCATCAAATAAATAGCCACTCTGTTGCCCTTTGCAAGTTCTGTCCAAAGTGGCGACATAGTGGCGTGTTCTTTGACCTCAGTCAGTCCGTAGTGCTTCATCATCGCTGGTATTCCGCTCCAGTACGTTCCATTACCGTTCGGATCTGCATACTGTTTGCAATACGGTTGAATCGTTGCGGGAGTATAGTCTTTGTACTGCTCCATTTCGATGATAGCGTTACAGATGCTTACCTCACCGCACCCGCAGTTCCGCAGATACCACGGCTTTTTCGGATAGCCGAGACCGCCCCACCTGGGATCGGTCTGCATATATTTAGTTTTGTTCATTCTCCTCACCGTCCTCGATGTAGTTCAGCTCTTCAACGTCCATCGGCTCGACCTCGTAGAAGTCTTTTGAACTCACTCCGATGATCGCTGCGATAAACAGTCCGATTGCGGAGATTGTCGCTCCGATATTGTCGTAGTACGGGAGTCCCCATATCTTACCGACCGTCAGAACGAGAGTCGCACTTGCCGGAATTACGACTAATGCGACCCATTTAAGAATATCGTATGTTCTGTTTGATACTTTCATTTGATTAATCCTCTCTACTTGCCACGACAGCGAGGCAAGTTATTAAAAATCCGCAAAACGCTCCGAGTATGAAGCAAATAAAATTAGTTAGCATTTTCTATTCTCCTATCACAACATATACACACCGCTTACTGCGAAGAATTGGCTACTCAACGTCTGTGTCGCTAATAACGATACATCTCCGCTTGGTAGGATTCGCATAACAGCATTTGCTCCGATGGAATTACCTGCCACCGCTATTATGAACTGTGTTGACGCTGGTCTGAACGCTTCGGGCAATGTGCCAATGCTCTGATATGCCGATGAAACAGACATACTACCCCATCCTTGCACATCTACTGTTGTGCCTTTCTTGACAAATGTGAAGTCACCTATTGTAGTAGTTTCTTCGGATTGTATTGCTGTTGAGTTCTTGAGTACGAACTTGTAGTACCATACGTTTATCGAAGCCACATTGCCCATGCTATGGTTTCTCAATACTGCGCCCTTTTTTACGAAATAAGTCTGCGATTGGCTATACGTATAATTCCCGCCCATTCGGTGCGACCATCCTGTGTCTGGGTGCGTACTATCTGAAATTCGGTAGTACCAACCATTAGCTGACGGATTTACGTTGACCTCAATGAATCCGTCTTCGGGGCAAGTCCAAGAGTCTTGCCACCAATAAACATCGCCAACGTATTCCCATCCTTCGATGTAATGGTCACTCGGCAATACCTTGTTGAGTATTGACATCAAGTCATTTCTTGTCATTGCTTCGCTACTCATTATTTCCACCTACCTTTTGCGTGAGCGTGTAGATAACAAGCCTTTACATTGGTGCTTCTTGTTGCCCACCAATAACCGTTGAAAGAAGCATTGTCGCCGCCATTATAAGTAAAGTCACCAATCGCTCCTGACATATTAGTAGTCTGTGCCATAGTCGGTGCTGATACAAAAAGACCGCTTGGATATGTGTAAGTCGCCAATGGCGCATAATAGCCGCTACCTTCTGCATATGTCATATTAGGATTTCCCGCAGTTATTACTCCCCAACACTCAGCAATTCCACTATTCCACTTTCTGTAAGTCCAGATTCCTTCCGTACCTTGCTCTACAATAAAGTCGACAATACTTGTTCCCTGTGCGTCAAGGCTGTTTACGAAGTTATCGACTTCCGTAGAGGTCATGTCAGTACTGTTCATGTGTGCTGTGGAGTCGAATTCGGCTATGGTGTCTGCTGTTGGTACGGATGATGATTCTACCGAACCGCCTCCGCTGGTTAGAGGAACATACGCTGTGCCGTTCCATCGGAACATCGTATTAGCGGTATACTCGCCACTATCAGCCATTAAAATGTAAATCTGGTTTGCCTCTGGAGTTAATGCGGAACCGCCACTCGTTTCTGATAGCCAATTCGCTGATAACGGTGTCGCTCCGCTACGAGGATATGCGTTCATAACCCCAGCATCACCTTTCGGTCCCTGAGGACCAGTTGCTCCTGTTTCGCCTTGAGGTCCTTGTGGCCCCGTGGCACCAGTATCGCCCTTTGGTCCTGTTGCTCCCGTTGGCCCCTGTGGTCCTGTCGGTCCCGTTGCTCCCGTGTCTCCTCTCGGAATCACGAAGTCGAGCATAACGTTTACCTCGTCGCCTACATTGGTTACTGACGCATTAGTTCCCGCTGCGCCTGTGGTCGTGGAATTGACCGCTACCGAAACGGTAGTAGGACCGCCACCACCAGACACGGACGAACTTGATCCGACACCCAGAGCCTCCGAGAGTGTCACGGACAAGTCTCCGAGATCCATTGATTCGTATCTTTCCTCAAGTACGTTCCACTCGGTCTTTACGATCTTGAACGTGCCACGCTGGTCGTAGTCTGGGAATATGACCGTAATGGTGTCGCATAGATGACACTCAAGCAGCTCCTCGAACTTATCGAACTCGCCCACGTCTTGAAGACGAACGAACGATACCTTAATAGTCTGTGTCGGTAGTGCCGTGTTCTTACTGTTGAGAATATCGGCACCCATCGCATTGATCTGTGCGAGAGTAGGCTGTTCTTCAAACTTGTCTGATACGTCCAGAGGAACGGTCTCGTCTCGTCCTGTGACGGTCTGCGTCGAACTCGTCTGTTTGTCACCTACGATCGTGGTCGTTCCGTCAGTCCAGTAAGGGATTACGCTCTGGTATGTTCCCTCATTACTCGTGTCCTCGTCGTAGTCTGTCATATTGAGACCATAACGAATCGTATAGTCTCGGAGTGAGCCACGCTGGTTGTGGAGAATTACTCTGAACTTGTCCCACTCGTACTCGCCACCGTATGTGTCCAGTATCGAGCCTTCCGAACCACCGAGAAGAGAGCGTACTGTTTTCGGCTGACCATTAGCACCGCTCATATATGCGACCGTTTCCTTGTCGGTCTCGTATGTGAACGGATTGGTCGGTGTCGATTGTGACAACAGAGCAAAAGCGTCTGCGAGCGACTGGATATTTGAGCCAGTAACCGTCAGACCGCTCTGTCTGTAACTGATATGCGTACAATGGAAAGTTACCACTCCATCTATCGGTCTCTCGTAGCCCACAATGTCAAACGGCTGAACGTCATTCGTATCGTCATGTTCTACCGCTATGATGCGACCGATTCGTATCTCGTCGAAGTGCGCTCCGTTTATTGGATATTCAAACTCGCACTCGTAAATTCCGTTACGTTCCTCTGTGACCGTACAAGAAATACAATCACGAAGCCTTCCGAGCCCGTTGCTGACAAACGAGGTCTCGTCTCTTTCGTATAGAATTGGAATCATTTAGCGCCTCCTCCTATACTTTCCACCATCTTGGAACGATTTTGAGGTCGGTTATATCTCCGCTGTACGTTATCGTATTTGCTCCGCTCGACAGTTTTGGGAGGTCGGACGGTAGTTCTACGCTATCGTTAAGCGATACGATCTGACCACTCGATTCGCCATAAGCCTCCCCTATATCGAGGTCGATGTATACTGGCTCTGGGAGTATGACCTTTGTTGAATTGCCATAAAACGGAGCGATGCGGTAGGAGTGTATGTTTGTAGTTATGCCGCTTGTTCCTCCCGTATATGTGCAAGTAAGCGTTATCGTATCGTTGCCGTCATACTCGGCGGTCAGCGTGAAGCGGTAAGATGTTCCTATGCGGCGCTCGTCTAATCGCGCTTGGCCTGAGACGGTCGATGGCGTCCCGTATACGAAGCCTAAGTTAGTGAACATCATATACGCTCGAACGCCTGTGCCGTATGGACTTTTAAATTTGACCGTTACGTCTCCGCTGGTCTCATAGAGGTGGAACGACATCGAAGTTGAAGCCGTATTAAATCTTATCTCCGCGAAAGTAGAATCTATCGAGCCTATTGTCGTGCTCAACTTCGGATATATCGAATCGCCCTCTTCAAGATTACTCACGTTAAGCGTTGCGGTCCGCATAAAAGATGCGTTTGAAAGCAATATCTCTCCCAATGGTCGACCTGTGATGCTTATCTCCTGACCATTCATTACAATGTCACCGTTACCGCTTACCTCCAGCATAGGACTACTCTCAAACAGCGTCGGATTAGTCACCACGTCACCCGATGCCACCGTGATAGCGTTCTCGCCCGATTTGAGCCAACGCTGTGGTTTGCAGTCGAAGGTGATGTTAAACTCGGATGCAGTGTTATACTTTACTGGTTTAATCTCAAGCCCACCCACATAAGCAGCCATTCTGTACTCGTCTGGATGGAATGTATCCTCGAGTCTCTGATACCCGCGTTGTGCACATATTGCATTTCGGAAGTCTGCAAGTCGCTCTGCAAAAGTGTCATAATCATTCGGCTCGTAATTAAACGCCGGATAAGTTACAGAGATGTTCTTGAACCGCCCTTTGTCCAAAGCAAGTGCCCCATTTCTCCCGGGGATCTCAATCATTTCTACATCGCGTTCCGGTGCATTGAACACGCCTTCACCACTGATATATATGCCAAAATCGGCGGAATTGACTCCGCCGAATATAATACTATTATTTATTGCCATGCCAGCCTCCTTTGGTTAGTCTCGCGGATCAGGACGCGTTTAACCTCTTCCGCTATCTCCTGAGGGTTTTTATTGGCACCATTAATATTGATAACAATATTTGTGGAGCCGGTAGTTGCCGCTGCGATCTCATCCATCTTCTTCCAGAATGGATCCAATGGAAGAATAGCCTCAGAACCTGCTTCCCCAAACTCGTGAATGGTGTTGCCCGATGCCATAAGAGTTCTGCGCGAGAAAATACCACCTGCTGCGTGTGATGCCCACGAAACCGAGAACGATGGTTTTGTTCCCTTTCCTCCGATGCCCCACGGCGCAGATCCGCCTGAGACGGAAATCTTCGGGAGCGAGAAGTGGAGTATTTTGCCAAGCTTGACAGGGAAGAAGTTTTTGATCTTATCGAGTATTCCCTTCACCTTGTCCTTCATCTGATTGATAGGCGCCATGAATTTGTCACGGATACCATTCGCCGCTTGTGTGACCTTTCCCCACAAGGCCGAGCCAAGTCCCTTGATGATGGTGAGCCCGATCTGACCCAGAGCCACCACTATCTTCGGGATGTTCTGAATCAATGAAGAGGCGAACTTACCAAGCAACTGCCCCGCCGTCGAGATTATCTGCGGGAGTGTTGTGGATGCCCACTGCTGGATCTTACCGCTCGACATTCCATTGGCGAGATTCGTGATGCTATTTGCGAAGTTCGTGATGAGCGAACTGACCTGAGACAAGAGCATCGGTATGCCCTGCTGTAGGAATGTTCCGATAGCACTCGGGAGTGACTTGATCAGCGTCCCTATCATCGGGAGGAAGTTCCCGAAGAAGAACGTACTCGCTGACGTCATGAGCTGATTAAGGGATCCGCTCACGTTCTCACCGATTGCGAGTGAGCCCATAAAATTCATGAACGATGCCTTCATCGCTCCGAACGAACCGCTGAATGTTTGCGAAGCCTCTTCTGCCGCCACGCCTGTCAGACCGAGATCGCCCTGGATGGCATGAATAGCATCGTAAACATCGCCGAGATTGTTGATGTCATAATGGACACCCGTCAGTTCCTCAGCATCAGCAAGCAGACGCTCCATCTCTGACTTAGTGCCGCCATAACCGAGTTTCAAGTTATCGAGCATCGTATAGTTCTGCTTTGCGAAGCCCTGATAAGCCATCTGCACCGATGTGATGTCCGTGCCCATCTTTGCGGAGTTGTCTGCCATGTCGAGGATGGCTGTGTTCGCCGCCTCCATCGCTTTGTATGTGTCCCCACCATAAGCATTCTTGAGCGCAGCACCGAACGAGACCGCCTGCTCTGAGTAGTCGTTCATCGAGATGCCCGCAGCTGCCGCCTCCCGTGCGTAGGCTCTTGCAGAATCCGCCGCTTCACCATAAAGCGTGTCGAGTCCACCAAAGTAAGACTGTTGCAGTTTAGCACCCTCGTCGAGTGCGGCCTTTACTCCCTTGACCACCATTGTGCCGATGGCTGCTGCAGCGAGAGCCTTCTTTGCGAAAGCGCCGATTTTACTACCAGCAGATGTACCCGCCGCTTCCGCCTCGCCTCCGAGTGCGCTCGAAATGGACCCTTTGATGCCCTGTGCTGATGGGACTATTTGTACATATGCAGTTCCAAGAGTTGTTCCTGCCATGTTTATTCTCCTCTAATTCGTTTGAGTGTAGCCTCGAATTCCTCTGCGGATCTAAAGGCTTTGACTTTTTCTCTCTTCTCGCCCTGTATCGCTTCCGTGAATAAGAACGGCTTCTGCCGGTTGTCCTTCTTGCCGAACCCCATTCGGAGCATCGTCAGATTGTCAGCGATCGCCGCGAGAATAATTGTGTCCATGCCGACATTGGTGTCGGATGCTTTGAGTTTGATTCGTGAGTCGTCCCTCAAACCAGCAGACAAGGTCGCCACGAGCCGAAGCGGTAGCGACCTATAATCATATATGTGATACGTCTCGGCAAGGTCGCATATCAGTGCATCCTCATCGAGCCGGATCATGCTGGCGAGGGATATTAATTTTTTGATTCTGATGCAGAGCTCATGATCTCGCTAAGAGCGTCGACCATAGCCGTACTCTTGACACGGCCGTTCTCGTCTCGGAGGTGTTCTTTGAGCGATTTGACGCCATCCTCTCCAAGCAGCATCTTGGCTGCCTTAACTATTTGGCCAGTTTCACCTTCGTCAATGCTCGAGAGCACTTCGAGGAATTCCCAATCATCAACCGTCGAGTCAAGAATCTCTACTTCGAATCCGTCGTTTAATTTAGCCTTCATTTCTTCACCTCCTACAGACTTGGATCTAGCTCTGCTTAATGTACTCGTAGTGAGTGTTGCCGGATGCATCCGGAAGAGCCGTGATGGTTACCTCGTAGCCAACAGCGTCGTCATCGGTGTACTCGATGTCACCGATCTCGGAGATCTTTCCGTGAGGAATGACCACTCTCTTGACTGTGTTGCTATTCATAACCATATCGATAGCCCACACACCTTCCTCAGCCTCTTTCGCATTGGCTGTGATGGTAATTCCATCTGCGAGTGTGCCTGTTACGTTGCTCGAACCATAAACAGCCTTGAGCACTTCAACGTTCAGGACCTCAATCAGAGTGAACTGGAATGTATCTTCCTTCTCTGACTGGATGTTCAGAACTGTGTCACCACCCCATGCCTTGATATCTTCAGTATCAGGGCTGTTGGAGTTTGTAAGGCCGTCCTCGCTTACATATCCGAGTGCCTTAAAGTCGGCTCCGAGTGCGGTTGTTGCATCTGTTGGAAGAGTAGTACCTGCGGCCGCTCTCCAGATAGCACCACCGATCGCCGGCTTGCCAGCACTTACGTTTCCTACTGTCTGTGCCATTGATTGCCTCCTAATAATGAGTAATGTTATACACGGCTTGCCAGCGATACTGCTTCGTGGCCGTGTTCGTAAAGTTGTAATCCGTATTCAACTCGACGCGAGTTACTTCGTCGAGTTCAGCGAAGCCGTCCATCGCCTCCTCCACTTCCTTATTGAGAAGCATCGCCCCATAAAGCGTTGCCCCATAGGACTGGAGTGCAAGCGTGGTCGTTGTGATGTGGTTCGCTCGGCTGCTGCCTGTCTGATCTATCAGCACGTAGTCTGTGACCTGATCAGGCGCTTCCATTACCACAGGAACATCAAGCACGGACGAAAGATAATCGAGAAGTGTT
>Ga0247608_10003224_pt1 | contig 19321 bp, 19 predicted proteins | sample 176DNAGHGlowgp2_FD_193490 | JGI IMG/M metagenome (GOLD analysis project Ga0247608, IMG submission 193490) | Sheep rumen microbial communities from Palmerston North, Manawatu-Wanganui, New Zealand - 1766 DNA GHGlow gp2 | ecosystem: Host-associated > Mammals > Digestive system > Stomach > Rumen ...
GTGGCAAAGTGACGAAAAAACGAGGGAAGAACAAAGAAACTGATTCTTTTTTCGCCGAGTACGTGTAATTTCGCATCTTTGATGGCAATGTTACGGAAATAATTCGTACCTTTGCACTCGTATATATATATTAAGGTATAAAGCATGGACAACAGACAAGCTGCACTTGAGCTTGGCCAGAAGCCTGTTGGCGTGTTGCTTTGGCAGTACGCGCTACCGGCTATCGTGGCCATGACAGCTTCGAGCCTGTACAACATCATCGACCGTGCGTTCATAGGGCAGATGGTGGGTCCGGAGGCCATCGCCGGGCTGGGTATCACCTTTCCCTTCATGAACCTGAGCGGTGCCTTCGGCGCTGCCGTGGGCGTGGGCGCGTCGACCACCATCAGCGTTAAGCTGGGCCAGAAAGACTACCACACGGCGAGCCTGCTGCTTGGCAACACGGTAACGCTGAACCTCATCATAGGCTTTGCCTTCATGGTGATATGCCTGTTGCTACTCGACCCCATCCTGCGCTTCTTCGGCGCAAGCGAGGTGACGCTGCCGTATGCGCGCGAGTTCATGCAGGTGATCTTGCTGGGCAACATGATTACCCACATGTACTTCGGCATGAACGCCGTGCTGCGCGCCAGCGGCAAGCCGCGCCACGCCATGTACGCAGTGCTCTTCACCGTAGGCATGAACATAGCGCTGGTCATCGCCTTCGTGTGGTGGCTGCGGTGGGGCATACGCGGGGCGGCCCTGGCCACCATCACCTCGCAGACGATGGCTCTGGGCTGGCAGCTGTGGGTGTTTTCCAACAAGGACGAGCTGCTCCACCTCAAGCGTGGCATCTATGGCTTGAAGGCGCGGCTGGTGCGCAACATCATAAGCATTGGCATCTCGCCCTTCCTGATGAACGCCACGTCGTGCGTCATCGTAATATTCATGAACAACCAGTTTGTGCGCTACGGGGGCGACATGGCCGTCGGGGCCTACTCGATAGCCAACTCGGTGGTGATGGTGTTCTTCATGTTTGTCATCGGCATCACGCAGGGCATGCAGCCCATCGTGGGCTACAACTACGGTGCCGAGCGCTTCGACCGCATGCTACGCTGCCTGTGGCTCTCCATCGCCGCCGCCACGGCCATCCTGCTGGCGGGATGGGCGCTTTGCATGCTCTTCCCATACCAGATAGCACGCATCTTCACCACCGATGCCACGCTGCTCAACCTGGCTGCCCACGGCATCAGGATCGACATGATGGTGTTCTTCGTAGTGGGCAGCCAGGCCGTCATCACCAACTTCTTCCAGTGCATTGGCAAGGTGAAGGTGTCCATATTCCTCTCCCTGTCGCGACAGCTCATCCTGCTGCTGCCCATGGCCTACGCCATGCCACTGCTCTGGGGGCTGGACGGCGTGTGGTACTCCATGCCGGCGAGCGACTTCGGCTCGTTTGCCATGACCATTCCCATACTGCTTTGGTTTATGAAGCGTTTCCGTGCGAACACATAATACAGAGATATGAGTAAGCAAATCATCATCAACGTTGGACGCCAGCTCGGCGCCGGAGGCCACGACATAGGCCAGCTGCTGGCCAGCGACTTCGACGCGAGCTACTACGACCGCGAGCTGCTCAACCTGGCGGCCAAGGAAAGCGGCTTCTCGGCCCGCTTCTTTGAGCAGAACGACGAGAAGAAAGGATTCTTCAAGGGATTGTTCAACGTCCAGACCTCGCACTTCAGCGGCGGCAGCCTCTACAAGACCAACTTCTCGCAGGAGAGCCTGTTCCAGTTCCAGAGCGACGCCATCAAGCGCGCCGCCCAGAAGGGTTCGTGCGTGTTTGTGGGTCGCTGCGCCGACTACGTGCTGCGCGACTTCACGAACACGGTCAACATCTTCGTTACCGCGTCGATGGAGTTCCGCGTGGCCCAGGTGGTGGCCAAGGAGCATGTCGACGCCGCCACGGCTGCACGACTCATCGAGCAGCGCGAGAGCCGGCGGGCCGCCTACTACAACTATTACACCGGAAAGAAGTGGGGCCACGCCTCGAGCTACGACCTGTGCATCGACTCCAGCCTGCTGGGCATCGAGGCCACCGAGAAGCTCATAGCCGAGTTTGTGCGCTGCCGCTTCAACCTTTAGCATAGCCTTATGAAACGCATAGGAATACTGAGCGACACCCACGCCTACTGGGACGACAAATACCTAAAGTACTTCGAACAATGCGACGAGATATGGCACGCTGGCGACATAGGCTCCGTCGAGGTGGCAGAGCGTCTCCAAGCCTTCCGCCCGCTTCGTGCCGTCTACGGCAACTGCGACGGCGGCGACCTAAGGCTCATGTTCCGCGAGCTCAACCGCTTCAGGTGCGAGCAAGTGGACGTGCTCATCAAGCACATCGGAGGCTATCCCGGCAACTACGACGCCTCGGTGCGCAGCACCCTGTTTGCCAACCCGCCACAGCTCTTCATTGCCGGCCACTCGCACATACTCAAGGTGAAATACGACCGCACGCTCCGCCTGTTGCACATCAACCCCGGCGCCGCCGGCCTACAGGGATGGCACAAGGAGCGCACACTCGTCAGGCTCACCATCGACGGCAGCGAGTTCAAGGACTTGGAGGTGGTCACGCTTAGCGACCCAAGAAAGGAGAGACAATGAAATGAAAGAATACCTACAAGAGTTGCTGGTCAACACAATAGTTGCGGCAGTTGTTACGTTATTATTCTATATAGTAGGCATGGACAAGAGCTGGGCCGACGCGTCGACCACCTTCGGCACCTGCTTCCTGGTGATGTTCGTGCTCGGACTGTGGAACAAGTTTAAGAAAGACAAGCAACATCAATAGAAACAAAAAGACATGAAAAAGACTATCGTGATTACCGGCGGCGCAGGCTTCATTGGCAGCCATGTGGTGCGCCTGTTCGTGAACAAATACCCCGACTACCACATCATCAACCTCGACAAGCTCACCTATGCCGGCAACCTGGCCAACCTCAAGGACATAGAAGGCCGCGAGAACTACGAGTTTGTGAAGATGGACATCTGCGACTTCGACGCCTTCTACCAGCTCATGCAGCAGAAGCAGGTCAGCGGCATCATACACCTGGCCGCCGAGAGCCACGTCGACCGCAGCATCAAGGACCCCTTCACCTTCGCCCGCACCAACGTCATGGGCACCCTCTCGCTGCTCCAGGCCGCCAAGCTCTACTGGGAGTCGCTGCCCGAGAAGTACGAGGGCAAGCGCTTCTACCACATCTCCACCGACGAAGTCTACGGAGCGCTGGCGCTCACCCACCCAGAAGGCATAGAACCACCCTTCACCACCGCCGCCTCGAGCGCCAGCCACCACCTGGCCTACGGCGAGGAATTCTTCCTGGAAACCACGAAGTACAACCCCCACTCGCCCTACTCGGCCGCCAAGGCCTCGAGCGACCACTTTGTGCGTGCCTACCACGACACATACGGCATGCCAGTGGTAGTGACCAACTGTTCGAACAACTACGGCCCATACCAGTTCCCTGAGAAGCTCATCCCCCTGTTCATCAACAACATACGCCACCGCAAGCCACTGCCCGTCTACGGCAAGGGCGAGAACGTGCGCGACTGGCTCTACGTGGAAGACCACGCCCGCGCCATCGACGTCATCTTCCACCAAGGCAAGGTGGCCGAGACCTACAACATCGGAGGCTTCAACGAGTGGAAGAACATCGACATCATACGCGTACTCATCAACACCGTCGACCGGCAGCTCGGACGCAAGCCAGGCGAGGACATGGGGCTCATCACCTTCGTCACCGACCGCGCAGGCCACGACCTGCGCTATGCCATCGACTCCACCAAGCTACAGCGCGAGCTGGGCTGGGAGCCGTCGCTACAGTTTGAGGAGGGGATAGAGAAGACCGTGGCCTGGTACCTCGACAACCAGCAGTGGCTCGACAACGTCACCTCCGGCGACTACCAGAAATACTACGACCAGATGTATGCCAACCGATAGTCTGCAGGCCACAGCTCCATGGATGCCCTCACCCATACCCTGCACGCCTACCTCGTGCGACTCGGCCTCAACCCAACAGCCGCCACGCCACGGGCCGAGCACTACTTAGAGCACCTGCTCAGCCTGCTCGACCCTGCCGACGAAGAAGCCCTCACCAACTACTACGGACTCTTCGGCTGTGAGCGAAGCTCACTCCACGACGTGGCCACGCAGCTCGGACTGCCAGAGGAGGCCGCCCTGGAACACATCAACCACTGCGTGCGCCGACTGGCAGTCACGCCCGAATGGCAAATGCTCATCCAATCAAACCATACACTATGAAGAAAATCTTATTATTAGGCTCAGGTGAACTGGGCAAGGAGTTCGTCATTGCCGCCATGCGTGCCGGCCAGTACGTCATCGCTTGCGACCGCTACGACAATGCGCCAGCCATGCAGGTAGCCGACGAGCGCGAAGTGTTTTCCATGCTCGACGGCGATGCCTTAGAGGCCGTGGTGAAGAAGCACAAACCTGACATCATCGTACCCGAGATTGAGGCCATACGCACCGAGCGACTGTTCCAGTTTGAGGAGCAGGGCATACAGGTGGTGCCCTCGGCCCGCGCCGTCAACTACACCATGAACCGCCGCGCCATACGCGACCTGGCCGCCAAGGAGCTGGGCCTGCGCACGGCGAAATACTTCTACGCCAAGACCTTCGACGAGTTCCGACGCGCCGCCGACGAGATTGGCTTCCCCTGCGTGGTCAAGCCCCTGATGTCGTCGAGCGGCCACGGTCAGAGCTACGTCCACAACGACGATGAGCTGGCCGAGGCCTTCCGCGAGGCCATGGAGGAGGGACGCGGCGACGTGAAGGAGGTCATCATCGAAGAGTTCATCGACTTCGACTCCGAGTTCACGCTGCTCACAGTCACCCAGCAGCACGGCTGGCCCACGCTCTTCTGCCCACCCATAGGCCACGTGCAGAAGGGAGGCGACTACCGCGAGTCGTGGCAGCCCTACCAGATCAGCGACGAGGCGCTCAAGCAGGCACAGCAGATGGCCGACAAGGTGACGCGCGCCCTCACCGGCGCTGGCATCTGGGGCGTGGAGTTCTTCCTCACCAAGCAGGGCGAGGTCATCTTCTCAGAACTCTCGCCAAGGCCACACGACACGGGCATGGTTACCCTGGGCCACACCACCAACCTTTCTGAGTTTGAGCTCCACCTGCGCGCCGTGCTCGGACTACCCATCGCAGGCATACACTTAGAGCACGCCGGAGCCTCGGCAGTGATACTCTCGCCCATCGAGGCCTCCACGCCCGTAGACCGCTCGCTGCTACCCTACAACCTCGAAGAGGCGCTTCGCGAGGACCGCACGCGCATACGCATCTTCGGCAAGCCCGAAGCCCACAAGGGCCGGCGCATGGGCGTGGTACTATGCTACGGCGAGGTGGGCGACGATGTCAACGCCCTGCGCGACAAGGCCAAGCGCTTGGCCAAGACCGTACTGGGCACCGACCCCTACGCCAAACTGCGCCATTAAAACCCACACCACCCTACCCGGCGGATTGTCCGCTCGTCACGTGCCAGGCAACACCTCCGCTTGTCGCGTGACCGGCGGCACCTCCGCCGGGAAACAATTAACATCTACAACCTACCCATGCCCCTCAACGAAGCAAGAGTGATAGACCTGCCCAAGCTGGTCGACCCACGCGGCAACCTCACCGTGGCCGAGGAGTTCCGACACGTGCCCTTCCAAGTGAGACGCGTCTATTGGACCTACGACGTGCCCGCTGGCGAGAGTCGCGGCGGCCATGCCCACAAGCATTGCCGCGAACTCATCATCGCCGTGAGCGGTTCGTTCGACGTCACGCTCGACAACGGACGAGGCTGCCGAGAGACCTTCCACCTGAACCATCCCTACCAGGGACTGCTCGTCGAAACGGCCATCTGGCGCACCCTTGACGACTTTTCCAGCGGTGCCGTATGCTTAGTGCTGGCCAGCGACCCCTTCGACGAGGCTGACTACTGGTACGACTACCAAGAGTTTCTCTCCCACGTCCAATGTACGAAGTAGCACGCTACACCCCCGACCACCACGACGAGTGGAACAGCCTTGTGGCCCAGTCGAAACAGGGCACCTTCCTCTTCGACCGGCGCTACATGGACTACCATGCCGACCGCTTTGCCGACCACTCGCTCATGGTCTACCGCAACCAACGGCTCTTCGCACTGCTGCCAGGCAACGTCAGTGGCGAGGAATATCACTCCCACCAAGGACTCACCTACGGGGGACTCATCACCGACAGCCGCGCCACGGCCACACACGTGTGCGAGGCCTTCGTCGCCATTAACGACCACCTGCGGCAGGCAGGTCTCAAGCGCGTTGTGTACAAGCCCGTGCCCTCCATCTACCACCTGCTGCCCGCCGACGACGACCTCTATGCCCTCTTCATGCGCTGCGGGGCACGCCTTGTCGCCCGCAACGTGTCATCGACCGTAGTGCTCGCCCGCAGACTCAAGTTTGCCGAGTCGCGACTGTCAGGCCTGCGCAAGGCCCAAGCCTCGGGCTATACCGTCGGCCTGAGCGACGACCTCGACACTTTCTGGCACATACTCACCCACAACCTGCAGCAACGCTATGGTGCACAGCCCGTACACACTGCCCAAGAGATGCGACTGCTCAAGAGCCGCTTCCCCGACTTCATACGCCTCTACATGGTCTATCGCGGCAGCCATCCCTTAGGCGGAACCGTGGTCTACCTCACGCCGCAGGTGGTCCACACGCAGTACATTGCTGCCACCGAAGAGGGAAAGCACACAGGCGCGCTCGACCTGCTCTTCCACCACCTGCTCAACGAGCAACACTTCACACAGGCCTACTTCGACTTCGGCACATCGGCCCAGGCCGACAGTTGCGAGGTAGTCGATAACCTCATTTTCCAGAAGCAGGGCTTTGGCGGGCGAGCCCTATGCTACGACCGATACCAGTACGAACTATGATTGCCCACCTCGACCTTAGCCGTATCAACGCCCTCTGCCTCGAAGAGCTACAGGCAGCCGTCGCAGCAGTGACAGCCAGCGGACGCTACCTGCTCGGCGAAGCCACAGCGCGCTTCGAGCGCCAGTATGCCGACTATATTGGCACAAGCCACTGCGTGGGCTGCGCCAATGGCCTCGACGCGCTCACGCTCATCTTCCGCGCCTACAAGGAGATGGGGCTCATGCAGGAGGGCGACGAAGTCATCGTGCCAGCCAACACCTACATAGCCACCATACTGGCCATCACCGAGAACCGACTCATGCCCGTGCTCGTCGAACCCTCACTGGACACCCTCCAGATTGACGACAGCCTCGTAGAGAGGGCCATCACACCGAGAACCAAGGCCGTGCTCATAGTCCACCTCTATGGGCGGTGCGCCTACACGCCGCTTATAGGCGAGCTGTGCCAGCACTATGGGCTGAGACTCGTAGAAGACAACGCCCAGGCTCACGGATGCCTCTTCCAAGGCAAGCGCACTGGCTCGCTAAGCCATGCCGCGGCCCACAGCTTCTACCCAACCAAGAACCTGGGTGCCCTGGGCGACGCCGGCGCCGTGACCACCGACGACGAGGAGCTGGCCTCTCTGCTGCGCTCCCTCTCCAACTACGGCAGCAGCCGACGCTACGTGTTCGACCATGCTGGGCGCAACTCGCGCATCGACGAGCTACAGGCTGCAGTGCTCAGCGTAAAGCTACCATACCTTGACCAATGGAACAACCGGCGCAAGCAAATTGCCAGTACATATATAGATAAGGTAGACAATCCCTTGGTCAACATACCGCAAAGCCCACGCGACAGCGTCTACCACCTCTTCCCCATCCTCTCACCCCGCCGAGACAGCCTCAAAGCCTATCTCGCACAGCATGGCGTGCAAACGGACATCCACTACCCCATCCCACCGCATAAGCAGCAGTGCTACTCGCAGTGGGCACACATGCAGCTGCCACGCACCGAGCTTATACACCAGCAGGAACTAAGCCTGCCATGCAACCCAGCCATGACCACAGAAGAGGCCTGCCACGTGGCAAGCCTCATCAACAGCTATCAATAAATCCTGGTCTGCTATTGGGGAGTTAACTCCCAAATAACTCCCTCTAACTCCCAACCTACGACCCCAGAAGAACTAACTCGCTGTAAGGTTGGTCGCGGCTCCACCGCCGCTCAGCCGGATTTGCCGCAACAGCTCGACTAATTTTTCACCAGCAGGTCGTAGCGTATGTGGTCGTCGGCTATGGAGCGCCCGACAGTGGCAGTGACAGCGGGCTGGACTGGTGGCGCAGCCTTAGGACGACGATGGTTTGTCTTGGAGCGACCGGCTGATGGCGCGACCGTCTGACTGGGGGGAATCGAGACGGCGGTGTCCAATTGCTGCTCGTTCAGCGCGGCAAGCCCGCGCTGAACGCTGTCGCTGGCAGTCTCGGACTTTTCTACCGTCACATAGACCGTGTCGACAATGGCAGCAAGGGAGTCGGTATCAGGCATCTTGCTGCTGGTCCACAGACCTATGAAGAACCCGATGAAGGTGGCTGCTGGAATGGCGACGAGCCAGGTGGGGACGTGGAAATGGCTTTGGCGACGCCGCCAAGGGGCTACATGCTGCTGGCTGTTCTCCTCGTCGCGCAGTTGGCGGGCCATGCGGGCTATGTCTTCGTTATTGATTCTCATATTGCTTCAGTTGTTGTTTGATGGTGTTCATTGTCTTATGCAGGCGCGACTTCACAGTGCCCTCAGGCAAGGCGGTGATTTGCGCTATCTGGGGAATGGTAAGTTCCTCCTCGTAGTGCAGCGAGAAGAGCATGGCATAGGTTTCGGGCATGTGGCTCAGTATCTGGCGCAGTGCGTCGTAAATGATGGCATGGTCCATGTTGACCTCTACGTCATCGTCGTCGGCCATGGTGCTTTCTATGCAAGAGCAGTCACTCCCCTCGCTCTCGAGGGCAAGCCTGCTCCTGTTATGATTCTTCCATAGGTTGTAGGCGATGGTATAGAGCCATGCTCGGAAGCTACTCCCCTCGCGATAGCTCTCACGGGCAGCGTAGAGCCGCAGGAAGGTGTCGTGCATGAAGTCGGCCGACAGCTCGCCGTCGGGGCCTAACCGCCGCCTGAAGAAGCCCTGCAACCGCCGGGCATGGCGGTTGTAGAGTTCCTCGAAGGCACGGTCGTTGCCACGGGCGGCCCGCTGCATCAACTGCTCGTCGGACTGTGCCGACAGTCTTAGGGGTATCAGCATGATTTCTGTCTGCTTCTCGATTCTATCCACTGGGTGCAGGCTCAGCGCGGCAAGACCGCGCTGCACACTGCTTGCTTAGTTCTCGAGGCCCACCAGCTGCTGGAGTATGCTCTGCTTGCGCTCCTCGTCGAGCGACGTGTTGTTCACGCCGCTCACCAGCAGCCGCATCAGCCAGTCGTAGCGCTCCCTGTCGTGGCGGGCATAGTAGGGCAGCAGGTCGGCCAGCAACACGGCATAGTTAGCCGACATGCGCTGTCCAGCCGTCCAGTCGGGCTTGAAGGCCACGAGCAGGTATTCCAGCAGATAGCGCTCCTCGACGTTGCGCCGCTTCACGGCGAGGTTGTCGTAGGGCTTGGCGGAATACTTCAGCAGCAGGCCTTCGTTATAGAGGTTTTTCCTCCAAGGCTTGTACGACTCCTCCGGTGTCGTGGTGGAGAAATACACGCGGCTGCCATAGCGGTCGACGATGGCCTGCAGCAGCGCGTGCTCATACGCATCGTAGGACTCGAAGTCGCCGCTCTGCTGTGCCGGGAACCGCACGTTCAGCTTGCGCGACAGCCACTCACGATACTCCTTCACGGCCAGGAACGGTATGCAGACGATGGTCTTGTCCTTGTGCAGCCCCATCCCCTCTTGTATGAGCCATTTGGGTATGATGACCGCATCGCCGCTGCTAAGGTAGATGCCCCCCTGGTCCATGCCAGCCAGCTCGTTGTAGCTGTAGCGGAGCACGGCCTCAGAGTAGAGCCCGCTGTCGAAAAATCGCTTCGCCATCTGTGCCATGCGTGCCGTGTCGCCCTTCATGGCCAGGTAGCACACCCACTCGTTGTAGTCCTTCAACCGCATGTCGTCGGGCAGCATCGCCAGTGCCTTCTCGGCATAGGCGTCGCCGTCGGTGCCGTCGCCATGGCCAAATTTGATGGCCATATAGGCACACATATTATATGTATAGGTGTTGGGGATGGCCTGCTTCATCTGGCTCATCACCTCGCGGGCCAGGCTGTCGGACTGTTCGCCAAACCAGCCCATATAGCGCGCCGCGTTGTAGTAGTTCAGCCACGCCTCCTCGTCGTGCGGGTTACGCTGCGTGGCCTCCGCCCAGGCATTCTTCTGTTCCACATACCACACGAAGTCCTTCTCCGTCACGATGGGACTCTCCACCCTTACGGCCTTTTGTGCCATCACTCCTACGCTCAACGCCAGCAAGGCGAAGCAGCCCATTAGTCTATTCCTGTTCATCTTGGTTCTATTACTTTTTTTTATGGTTAAACGTTTTCTGTCTTCTGTTATTGCGCAATCACATTATTGCATACACAGAAGAACGGAAATCGTTCACGAAAAAGGCAGAAAATGTCAATTTTAGCTTCAACAAACCACGATTCGCCGGTGCTTTGTAACAGTCTGATTTCCAAGGGGTGGCATACGCCTTTCAAAAAGCACTGACTTTTGCGCGAAAAGCACTGACTATTTTCCGAAAAGCACTGACTATTTTTCGAAAAGCACTGACTATTTTCAGTAGCCCTTACAGCTCGGAAAAATGCAAATAAAAATTGGCATTTTCGCTCCCTTACTATTACCTTTGGGCTACGCCCGAAGGTACTCCCGCTCGGAAAATTGCAAATAAATTTGCATTTTCGCTCTCTTTCTATTACCTTTGGGCTACGCCCGAAGGTACTCCCGCTCGGAAAATTGCAAATAAATTTGCATTTTCGCTCTCTTATTCGTACCTTTGCAGCGGCTAAATAAAAACTTTCACAGAGAACCTGACAACAAACCATGCCTGAAATATCCATCCGAGGGCTTGAGATGCCCGAATCGCCCATACGCAAACTTGCCCCACTGGCCGCCGCTGCCAAGCAGCGTGGCACGCGCGTGTATCACCTGAACATAGGACAGCCCGACTTGCCCACGCCGCAAGTGGGCCTCGACGCGCTAAAGCACATCGACCGCCAGATACTCGAATACTCGCCGTCGCAGGGCTACCTCAGCTACCGGCAGAAGCTCGTGGGCTACTACGCCAAGTACAACATCAACGTCAGCGCCGACGACATCATCATCACCTCGGGTGGCAGCGAGGCAGTGCTCTTCGCTTTCCTCTCGTGCCTCAACCCCGGCGACGAGATCATCGTGCCCGAGCCTGCCTACGCCAACTACATGGCCTTCGCCATCTCCGCCGGCGCCAAGATACGAACCATAGCCACCACCATCGACGAGGGCTTCTCACTGCCTAAGGTGGAGAAATTTGAGGAACTCATCAACGAGCGCACACGCGCCATCATGATCTGCAACCCAAACAACCCCACGGGCTACCTCTACACGCGGAGAGAGATGAACCAGATACGCGACCTGGTGAAGAAGTACGACCTCTACCTCTTCTCCGACGAGGTCTACCGTGAGTACATCTATACTGGCTCGCCCTACATCTCGGCCTGCCACCTGGAGGGCATCGAGCAAAACGTCATCCTCATCGACTCCGTGTCGAAGCGCTACTCCGAGTGCGGCATACGCATCGGCGCGCTCATCACGAAGAACGCCGAGGTAAGGCGAGCCGTGATGAAATTTTGCCAGGCACGACTCTCGCCCCCTCTCATAGGGCAGATTGTGGCAGAGGCCAGCCTCGACGTAGAGGAAGAGTACTTGCGCGAGGTCTACGACGAGTACGTAGAGCGGCGCAAGTGCCTCATCGACGGCCTCAACCGCATACCGGGGGTGTACTCTCCCATACCGATGGGAGCCTTCTACACCGTAGCCAAGCTGCCCGTCGACGACGCCGAAGCCTTCTGCCGCTGGTGCCTCAAGGATTTCGAGTACGAGGGCGAGACGGTGATGATGGCTCCCGCCGCCGGCTTCTACACCACGCCCGGTGCCGGCATCGACCAGGTGCGCATAGCCTACGTGCTCAAGAAGAAAGACCTCGAACGCGCCCTCGTCGTGCTCAGAAAGGCCCTCGAGGCCTACCCCGGGCGCAAGGAGTGAAACATGCCAGCACCGATGGACGAGCATGAGGAAAGCCGCCAGACAAGGCAAGAGTGAAGAATTGATGCAAGCCAGGAGACTGCCAAAATAGTAGCGAGGATGAACCTGTCACTATTCATTGCCCGACGCATCTACAGCGACCAGGGCGACCGCCGCAAGGTGAGCCGCCCAGCCATACGCATAGCCACTGCCGGCGTGGCCATAGGCCTGGCCGTGATGGTGGTGACAGTGGCCGTGGTGCTGGGCTTCAAGCATAGCATACGCGACAAGGTCATAGGCTTCGGCAGCCACATACAGGTGATGAACTTCATGTCGATAGGGTCGTCGGAGAACACGCCCATCTGCATCGACGACAGCATGCGCACGCTCCTGGGCACCATCGAGGGTGTGCGCCACGTGGAGCGCTATGCCTTGACGCAGGGCATACTCAAGACCGACGATGACTTCCTCGGCGTAACGCTCAAGGGCGTGGGGCCGGAGTACGACCTGTCGTTTCTCAGGCAGCAGACCGTCGCGGGCACCATACCCCAGCTGAGCGACACGGCCAGCAGCAACCGGCTTGTGGTGTCGCAAAACATGGCCAACAAGCTTCGCTTAGACGTGGGCGACCGCCTCTTTGCCTACTTCATCGACACCGAAGGCGTGCGCACCCGGCGATTCACGGTGTGCGCCATCTACCAGACCAACATGTCGCGCTTCGACGACGCCATCTGCCTGACCGACCTGCACACCGTGAGCCGGCTCAACGGCTGGCGAGGCGACGAGTGCTCGGGAGCAGAGCTGCTCGTCGACGACTTCGACCGAGTGGACCAGACCGAGGAACACATCATCGACCAGGTGAACCGCACCCACGACCGCTACGGCCACACCTTCGCCTCGCAGACCATACGCGAAGCCTACCCACAAGTGTTTACCTGGCTCGAACTGCTCGACATCAACGTGTGGGTCATCCTGGGCCTGATGCTGCTGCTGTCGGGCATCACCATGGTCTCAGGCCTGCTCATCATCATCCTCGAGCGCACGTCGATGATTGGCGTGCTCAAAGCCTTGGGAGCACGCAACGACACCATACGCCACACCTTCCTCTGGTTTGCAGCCTTCGTCATCACGCGCGGACTGCTCATCGGCGATGCCATAGGCATAGGGCTGATAGTGATGCAGAAATACCTCGGAATAGTGAAGCTCGACCCGCAGACATACTACGTCAGCCAGGCACCCGTGGAACTCAGCCTGCCCATCGTCATAGCCCTCAACGTGGGCACACTCGCCATCAGCATTTTCGTGCTCGTAGCACCCAGTTTCCTCATTTCACGCATACATCCCGCAAAATCTATGCGCTACGAGTAAAATATTGCACAAAAAATTTGGAAATGTGCAGAAAACGTCTTACCTTTGCACAAAATTTTCAAATTTGTGCAATAAAAAGATGCAATCTTTCACGAGTTTCAATAACTACATCTACCAAGCAATCATCAACAACTGGGACAACGATGCCCTAACCGACTACCAGGGGCAGACGCTCCAGTACCACGATGTGGCACGCAAAATAGAGAAGCTGCACATACTCTTTGAGAGTAGCGGCGTGAGCGTTGGCGACAAGGTGGCCATCTGCGGGCGCAACTCTGCCCACTGGGCCGTGGCCTTCCTGGCCACACTCACCTACGGAGCCGTTGCCGTACCCATACTCCACGAATTCAACGGCGAACAGATACAGAACATTGTCAACCACTCAGAGGCACGCCTGCTGTTCGTAGGCGACTTCGCAGTAAAGACCATCGACGCCGAGGCCATGCCCCAGCTGGAGGGCATAGTCAACCTGCCCGACTTCTCGCTACTCATCTCCAGGTCGGAGAGACTCACCTACGCGCGCGAGCATCTTAACATGATGTTTGGCAACAAGTATCCCAAAGCCTTCAGGAAAGAGCACGTGAGCTACCATGCCGACCAGGCCGACGAGCTGGCACTCATCAACTACACCAGCGGCACCACTGGCTTCTCCAAGGGCGTCATGCTGCCCTACCGCGCGCTCTGGGGCAACATAGCCTTCATCATCGACCGACTGGGCGACAAGGTACACCCCGGCGACAGCATGCTCAGCATACTGCCCATGGCCCACATGTATGGCATGGCCGTGGAGTTCCTGTTCGGCATCTGCCACGGATGCCACCTGTACTACCTCACGCGCCTGCCCTCGCCCGCCATCATCGCACAGGCCTTTGCCGACATCAAGCCGGCACTCATCGTCACCGTGCCACTCATCATCGAGAAAATCATACGCAAGCGCGTGTTCCCCAAGATACAGGGCAACGGCATGCGCCTGCTGCTGGCCATGCCCGTGGTGAGCAGGAAAGTGAAAGAGCGAATAGCACAAGAGGTGAGCAAGGCCTTTGGCGGACAGTTCTACGAGGTCATCGTGGGCGGGGCCGCCCTGTCGAAAGAGGTTGAGGACTTCCTGCTCTCCATAGGCTTCCCCCTGACCGTGGGCTACGGCACCACCGAGTGCGCACCGCTCATCACCTACTGCGACCACACAGAGTTTGTGGCAGGATGTTGCGGCAAGCCCGTGGACCGCATGGAAGTAAAGATCCTCTCCGTCGACCCATACAACGTACCAGGAGAAATCGTCACACGGGGAACCAACGTCATGCTGGGCTACTACAAAAACGACGAGGCCACCCGTGAGGCCATAGACCAGCAGGGATTCTACCACACAGGCGACCTGGGAACCATGGACTACGAAGACCACCTGTTCATACGCGGACGCATCAAGAACATGCTGCTCGGCGCCAACGGGCAGAACATCTATCCCGAGGAGATAGAAGACAAGCTCAACTCCATGCCCATGGTGGCCGAGAGCGTGGTGGTGAAGCGCCAGGACAAGCTCATGGCCCTAGTCTACCCCGACAAGGACGAGATGGTGAGCTTCACCCGCGACGAGCTGACAGACATCATGGAGCAGAACCGCCAGCAGCTCAACCAGCAGCTGCCAGCCTACAGCCGCATAGCAGCCATAGAGCTTAGCAAGGAGGAGTTCCAGAAAACACCAAAGAAAAGCATAAAACGTTACCTATACCAATAGTATGAAACAAGCTACAAATGGTTTACTACAAGCGAAGGACATTCCCAGCTTCAACGCCCTAATACAAAAGAGCATCATCGACAATTGGGACCGCGACGCGCTGACCGACTTCAAGGGGCAGACGCTACAGTTCCACGACGTGGCGCGCAAGATAGAGAAGGTTCACATACTGTTCGAGAACAGCGGCATACGCAAGGGAGACAAGATAGCCCTCTGCGGCCGCAACTCGTCGCAGTGGGCCGTGGCTTTCCTGGCCACACTCACCTACGGCGCCATAGCAGTGCCCATACTCCACGAGTTCAACGCCGAGCAAATACACAACATCGTCAACCACTCAGAGGCACGGCTGCTCTTCGTGGGCGACCACGTGGCCACCGTCATCGACCCGCGGCAGATGCCCAAGCTCGAAGGCATCGTCAACAATCCCGACTACTCGCTCATGGTGTCGAGAACCGATAAGCTCACCTACGCCCGCGAACACCTCAACGAACTCTACGGCAAGCGCTTCCCGAAGTACTTCCGCAAGGAGCACGTGAGCTACTACGTGGAGCAAAGCCCCGACGAGCTGGCCATCATCAACTACACCAGCGGCACAACAGGCTTCTCCAAGGGTGTCATGATACCCTACCGCGCCCTGTGGTCGAACTACGACTTCGCCTGCCACGTGCTGGGCAAGACCATCAATAGCGGCGACCGCATCATCTCCATGCTACCCATGGCCCACATGTATGGCATGGCCTTCGAGTTCATCTTCGAGTTTCTCCACGGGTGCCACGTCTACTACCTCAGCCGAGTGCCCTCGCCCGCCATCATCGCCCAGGCACTGGCCGAGATCAAGCCAGTCATAGTCATTGCCGTGCCCCTCATCATCGAGAAAATCATACGCAAGAAGGTGTTCCCCAAGGTGCAGAACAACCGCATGAGGCTACTGCTACAGATGCCCGTCATAGCGAAGAAGGTGCGCGAGACCATCTGCCAGGAAGTGGTCAAGGCCTTCGGCGGCAAGCTCTACGAGGTCATCATCGGCGGCGCGGCACTCAACCAGGAGGTAGAGCAGTTCCTCAAGCTCATCGACTTCCCCTACACCGTGGGCTACGGAGCCACGGAGTGTGCGCCCATCATTGGCTACGAGGACTGGCACAACTTCGCGAAAGGCTCCTGCGGCAAGGCTGCCTACCACATGGAAGTACGCATAGACTCGCCCGACCCGCAGCACGTGCCGGGCGAGATCCTGGCCCGCGGACTAAACGTCATGCTGGGCTACTACAAGAACCCCGAGGCCACCGCAGCCACCATCGACCGCGACGGATGGTATCACACCGGCGACCTGGGAACCATGGACCTGGAGGGCAACATCTACATCAACGGCCGCTCCAAGAACATGCTGCTCGGCCCCAACGGGCAAAACATCTACCCCGAGGAGATAGAAGACAAGCTCAACTCCATGGCCTTGGTCATGGAGAGCATCGTCGTGCAACGCGACAACAAGCTCGTGGCCCTGGTATACCCCGACCGCGACGAGGCCAAAAACATGGGCTTCTCGGAGAAGGACCTTGCCGGCGTGATGGAGCAAAACCGCAACGGCCTCAACCAGCAGCTACCCGCCTACGAGAAGATTGCCGAGATAGAGCTGCGCCAGGAGGAGTTTGAGAAGACACCAAAGAAGAGCATCAAGCGCTACCTCTACACTTAAGCCATGGCCAGAAAGAAGAAGGAACTACCCCTGCTCAAGGGCGTCACCATCGAGAGCGTGGCCGCCGAGGGCAAATGCGTGGCCAGGGTCAACGACCTGGTGGTGTTTGTGCCCTGGGCCGTGCCGGGCGATGTCGTCGACCTGCAGGTACGCCGCAAGAAGCACAGCTACGCCGAGGCCGACATCGCTGCCATGGTCAAGCCCAGCGAGCTGCGCCAGCAGCCTTTCTGCCAGCACTTCGGCGTGTGCGGAGGGTGCAAGTGGCAGCAGCTGCCCTACACCGAACAGCTCAAGGCCAAGCAAAAGCAGGTGGAAGACCAGCTCACGCGCATCGGCAAGGTAGAGCTGCCCACGTTTCGGCCCATACTCGGCTCGGTCAAGACGCGCTGCTACCGCAACAAGCTCGACTTCGGCTGCGCCAACCGCCGATACCTCACCAAAGAGCAGATAGCTACCCTGCCCCACGACCAGAGCCAGAGTCTGAAAGACCAGCCCGCCATAGGCTTCCACATCACGGGAGCCTTCGACAAGCTACTCCCTATAGAGCGGTGCCACCTCATGGACGACCTACACAACGAGATACGCAACGACATCTTCCGCTACGCCACGCAGAACAGCCTCACCTTCTTTGACCTCAGGCAGCAGCACGGACTGCTGCGCGACGTCATCGTGCGCAACTCCAACACGGGCGAGTGGATGGTCATCGTACAGTTCCACTTCGACAGCCCCGACGACCAGCCAGCGGCCATGGGCCTCATGCAGCACCTGGCCGACACCTTCCCGCAGATTACGTCGCTCATGTGGCTCGACAACCAGAAGTGCAACGACACCATCGGCGACCAGCAAATCCAGCTCTTCAGCGGGCGCGACCACATCTTTGAGACCATGGAGGAGCTGCGCTTCAAGGTGGGTCCCAAGTCGTTCTACCAAACCAATACCGACCAGGCCTACCAGCTCTACTGCGTAGCCCGCGACATGGCCTTTGCACCAGCCGACGGCATGGCCGACAGCCCCCTGGTCTACGACCTATACACCGGCACGGGCACCATTGCCAACTTCGTGGCTCGGAGGGCACGCCAGGTGGTTGGCATAGAATACGTGCCAGAGGCCATAGCCGACGCCAAGGTCAACGCCCAGCTCAACCACCTGGACAACACCCTCTTCTTCGCCGGCGACATGAAGGACCTGCTCACCGACGAGTTCATAGCCCTCCACGGGCAGCCCGACATCGTCATCACCGACCCGCCGCGCGCCGGCATGCACCCCGACGTGGTGGAAACCATCCTCAGGGCTGCTCCCCGGCGTATAGTCTACGTGAGCTGCAACCCTGCCACCCAGGCACGCGACTTGAGCCTGTTCGACAAGAGCTACCGCGTGGCAGCCGTTCAGCCGGTAGACATGTTCCCCCACACGCCCCACGTGGAGAACGTGGTACAGCTGGAACGCCGATAGCCACCCAACATGCGCTACTTCATCACCCTCAGCTACGACGGCACCCGCTACCACGGCTGGCAGATACAGCCCAGCGGAGTGTCGGTGCAGGAAGTGCTCCAACGGGCACTCTCCACGCTGCTACGCACACCCATCGCCATCACTGGCGCCGGCCGCACCGACGCCGGCGTCCACGCCCGCAAGATGGTGGCGCATTTCGACACCCACACAGCCAGCTTTGACCCCCGCCAGCTCGCCTACAAGCTCAACCGCCTGCTGCCCCACGACATTGCCGTGAGCAGCGTGAAGCCCGTCGGCGACGACATGCACGCACGTTTCAGCGCGCGCACGCGCACGTACCATTATTATATACATACCGCCAAAGACCCCTTCCTCTGCACCACCTCGTGCCTGATGCACTACCAGCTCGACTTCGAGGCCATGAACGAAGCCGCAGCCATGCTTACCACCTACACCGACTTTGCGGCTTTCTGCAAGAGCCACGCCGACGTGAAGACCACGCTCTGCACCGTCACCACGGCACGCTGGCACCAGACCTCGCCCACCAGCTGGTACTTCGAGATCACGGCCAACCGCTTTCTGCGCAACATGGTGCGTGCCGTGGTAGGCACGCTCATCGACGTAGGCCGCCACCGCATCAGCCTGAGCCAGTTCCGCCTCATCGTGGAAGGTCGCCAGCGCACGGCAGCCGGCGAGTCGATGCCTGCCCACGCTCTCTTCCTGGAAGACATCACCTACTGACCAAGCAGAAATATATTCACCAAAAATTCACCGGCTACGCAAAGAAAAACGCGGCCAAGGCTTGCAACATTCAGAAATTAGCCGTACCTTTGCGCCACGATGGACAAACCCACGGAAACCGCGCCCTTCAGGGCCACCACCACCAAGG
>Ga0247608_10003225_pt1 | contig 19318 bp, 18 predicted proteins | sample 176DNAGHGlowgp2_FD_193490 | JGI IMG/M metagenome (GOLD analysis project Ga0247608, IMG submission 193490) | Sheep rumen microbial communities from Palmerston North, Manawatu-Wanganui, New Zealand - 1766 DNA GHGlow gp2 | ecosystem: Host-associated > Mammals > Digestive system > Stomach > Rumen ...
TTGTTTTATCTAGCCGTATTGCAGTGGACCCTGCGGCGTTATGACTGCCTGACGCATCAGGAAGGGATCCTGTCTCTGGATACAGGGGCCCAGGAATCTGGAATGGCAGACAGGCTGGAACAGAAGATGAATCTGTTTTCCGAAAAGGAAACGGTAGTGGATATGCTCCGTTTCCTGTTGCGTAACGGTCGCGATTTTACAGCGGCCTGCGCCCGGCTTTTAATGAAAGATGAATGGGAGATCTATCTTTCCTGGTTACATGAAGGAATAGCGATTGCCGGGAAGCATGAAAAAACCAGGCGACGCATCCGTAAGTATCTGCAGATGGTAGCGGAATACTGGCGCTGCACACAGCCGTCCCGGAGCAAAAAGCAGTGGGAAAAAATGGCAGAAATTATGCGGCCTTCGGAAATGAGCGAAGAAGAATCAGCGCTGGTGGATCGGCTGGCGTAAATTTTATGTTGAAGCTGAGGGACATTCGTGATATAATATGTCAAACAAAATAGCATTACCTTTAAATCGGTCCTGTGAGACTGTAAGGTGACTTACTCAGTGTATTTTATGGAAGAAAATAAGCCTTCTTGCATCCTGCGGGACAAGAAGGCTTTTATTTATTTTTAATTACGGAAAATGCTGTTACAGCGCCGTGCGGCTGCAAAAATGAAACAGCGGGCGCTGAAAGACGGTATTTTCCAGGTTACAGGAGGAACAACCATGGCAAAAGCACCTGTGTCTCTGGCTGGCAGAGACATCCTTGACCTGGAAAGCTTCAGCGTCGAGGAGTACAATCTGGTTCTGCAGACTGCTGCGGAAATGAAAAAGATTATGAAGCGTGATATTAAAAAAGTTCCGTCTCTGCGGGGCAAATCCATTATCAACCTGTTTTACGAACCCAGTACCCGGACCCGTACCTCCTTTGAACTGGCCGGAAAATATCTGGGCGCCGATGTGGTAAATATTACGACCTCTTCCTCCAGCGTGGTGAAGGGCGAATGTCTGCGGGATACGATCCTTACCGTACAGTCCATGTGCTGCGACGCTATCGTCATGCGGCATCCTATCGAAGGCGCTGCGGTATATGCGGCCGATGTGGCGGATCCTGTCATCATCAATGCCGGCGACGGAGCTCATGCGCATCCGTCTCAGGGCCTGCTGGATATGTTTACGCTGCGGGAACATGGTCTGAAAGATTTAAAAGGCAAAAAGATGGTCATCCTGGGCGACATCCTGTATAGCCGGGTAGCGCGCACCAATATTGCGGCCTGGACAAAACTGGGCGCCGATGTGCATGTGGCGGGACCCCGCCCGCTGATGCCTTATGCCATTGAGAGCCTGGGCGTGACTTATCATAAACGGATTGAAGAAGCGATTGAAGGAGCCGATGTGATCGACGTGCTGCGTATCCAGCTGGAGCGGCAGAAGAGCGGTCTGTTCCCATCCCCCCGCGAATACGCCCGCATCTTTGGGCTGAATGAAGCCCGGCTGAAACTGGCGAACCCGGATTGCGTCGTATTGCATCCCGGTCCCATGAACCGCGGCCTGGAAATTTCCTGGGATGTTGGTTACTGCGATCAGGCGGCTATCCGCGATGAAGTGCAGAACGGCGTAGCTGTACGTATGGCGTTGTTATTCCTGACACTGACTGGAGGTAAACAAATTGAAGCTGCTAATTAAAAACGGACGGGTGGTAGACCCTTCTCAGAAACTGGATGCAATTTGCGACGTATTGACCGAAGACGGCAAAATTGTAAAGGTCGGCAAAAATATTACGGCGTCAGCGGATGAAGTGTATGATGCTACGGGCAAAGTAGTGGCTCCCGGTTTTATTGACATGCATACCCATCTGCGGGAACCCGGGCTGGAAGCGAAAGAAAGCATCCGCACCGGTACCATGGCGGCAGCTGCCGGCGGCATCACCACCATTGCCTGCATGCCGAATACAAAACCGGCCATTTCCACTTCCATCGTGGTGAGCGGTATCAAAGAACGGGCCGCAAAGGAAGGCTATGTTAATGTAGAGGTGATCGGTTCCATCAGTAAGGACGAGCATGGCAAAGAACTGGCGGAGATGGGCGACATGCTGGAAAAAGGAGCCGTTGCCTTTTCCGATGACGGTCATTATGTTGACAGCAGCCGTCTGCTGATGAACGCGGCAAAATACATGACCAGCTTTGATGCGCCGCTGATTTCGCACAGCATTGAAAGCGAACTGAATGCGGACGGATATATGCATGAAGGCGCTGTTTCTGCAAAAATGGGCGTGCCCGGCGTGCCTTCCGTGGCGGAAGATATTGCGGTAGCCCGGGATGTGCTGGTAGCCGGTTACACGGGCGCGCATATCCATATTGCCCACGTAGCCAGCAAAGGGGCCGTGGATATTATCCGGCAGGCAAAGGCCAAGGGCTATCCGGTCACGGCGGAAGTTACGGTGCATCATCTGACGCTGACCGATGAAGCCTGCCTGGGTTACAGCACGGCGACGAGGGTTTCCCCGCCCCTGCGCAGTCAGGATCATGTGGACGCCATGCGGGCCGCCCTGTTGGATGGGACCGTTGATATGATCGTAACAGATCATGCGCCTCACGCGCCGGAAGAAAAGGACGTGGAGTTCCGTAAAGCCCCCAACGGCTTCTGCGGGCTGGAAACTTCCGTAGGCGTTGTTTTAACGGAGTTGTATCATAAAAATGTACTGACCTTGGAGCAGATCATTGAAAAGATGAGCTGCCGTCCGGCAGAAATCTTTAAGTTAAAAGGCGGCAGGCTGACGGAAGGCGCTCCGGCCGATATTACGATCCTGGATCTGGATAAAGAATGGACCGTAGATTCCGAAAAATTCTACACGATCGGCAAGGTAACTCCCTTTGAAGGAAAGAAATGCAAAGGCAAAGCCGTTGCTACGATCGTTGCGGGACATATCGTGATGCGGGACGGGACGGTCTGCGAGAAATAAAAGAAGGCGGAAACGCTCTGGCTTTTTAAAATTAGCCGGAAATTCCCGGAGGATTTGGAATGACAAAGTATGTAGTAGATGCTAAAGTTGTTGGGCAGCGGATGCTGAACGCTGTGACCAAACAGATCGATCTGATTGCGCCGCAGATTGCAGCGGAAGCGGTACCGGGACAGTTTGTCAATGTGCAGGTGTCTCGCCGCACTGCGCCGCTGCTCCGTCGCCCTTTGGGCGTGGCAGGGGTAGACAGGGAACATGGCGTGATTACCCTGATATATCGGATTATCGGCGAGGCCACAAAAATTCTGGCCGATGTCTGCAGCGGTGATGTAATCAGCGTAGTAGGCCCGCTGGGGCACGGCTTTGACCGCAGCGCAAAACATCCGCTGCTGATAGGCGGCGGAACCGGGCTGGCCCCGCTGCTGTATCTGGCAGAAACCATGGCGGCGGAAGGAATCAAACCGGATGTGATTATGGGCGGACGGACAGCCGACGATCTGTTCTGGAAGGATATGTATCTTGACCTTGTGGAACGGATGGGGCTGACAACGGATGACGGTTCGCTGGGAACGAAAGGGACCGTCATGGCCGAACTGCCGTTAGTGTTACAGCGTATCCATTATGACTGTGTGTACGTCTGCGGCCCGGCGCCCATGATGAAAGCGGTTTCCGCAGCCGTGCTGGAAAAGGGGATCAAATGCCAGGTCTCTCTGGAAAAATATATGGCCTGCGGATTGGGCGCATGCCTTTCCTGCAGCTGTCAGGGTATCGGCAAACGGATCAAGGTTTGTCAGGACGGTCCTGTGTTCTGGGCGGAGGAGGTTGCGGAATGGTAAGATATCTGTATCATAACCGGCTGGCCACTGACATTGCGGGGCTGAAGATGAAAACGCCGGTTACCACTGCTTCCGGTACTTTCGGCTTCGGTCTGGAATTTACTGATTTTCTGGATCTGGAAAAGGTGGGCGCGGTAACGGTGAAAGGAACCACGCTGGCGCCCCGGGCCGGAAATAAAGGGCAGCGTGTGGTGGAAACTCCTTCCGGCATGCTGAACTGCGTAGGTCTGGAAAATCCGGGCAGCGACTATTTTTTGAAAGAAACATTACCGAAACTGCGCAAATATAATGTGCCTGTCATTGTGAATATTGACGCGTCTTCGCCGGAGGAATACGGCGAATTGGCAGCCAAGCTGGATGTGAAGGGCGTTGACGCGGTAGAGATCAATGTCAGCTGTCCCAATATCAAAGACGGCGGCCTGGTGTTCGGAACCAATGCCAAAAGTATGGCGCAGGTTGTAAAAGAAGTAAAGAAGAACACATCGAAAGTGGTCATCACAAAACTTTCGCCTAACGTCACCAGCATCACAGAGATGGCAAAGGCGGCGGAAGATGCCGGAACCGATGCCCTTTCCCTGATCAACACGCTGATTGGGATGAAGATTGATGTGCACCGCCAGCGTCCTGTGCTGGGCAATGTTACCGGCGGGCTCAGCGGCCCCTGTATCCGTCCGGTTGCCGTGAGGATGTGCTATGAAGTTGCGCAGGCTGTAAACGTTCCCATTATCGGTATGGGAGGCATTATGAACGCAGACGATGCAGTGGAATTCTTCCTGGCCGGCGCCAGCGCCATTGCAGTTGGTACAGCCAACTTTGTGGATCCTGCGATTGCGGAGACTATCAGTCTGGGAATTCTGGAATATATGGACCGGCACAATATCAGGAAACTGAAAGATATGGTAGGCCTGGCGCTGCCGGGAAAACAGTAAGAATAGATCATCATTTTTAATCTGCTGAATTTGAGGTGACAAACTATGCAAAGCGATCCGAGACTCATCGCCGCGCTGGATTTTCCCACTGCGGAAGCGGCGCAGCAGGCTGTGAAAGAAATCGGGGATGCGGTTTCCTATTATAAGGTTGGCATGGAACTGTATTATGCAGCCGGTAATGATATGATCCGCTTTCTGAAAGAAAATGGGAAAAAAGTGTTTCTGGACTTAAAGCTGCAGGATATTCCCAATACGGTGGCCAGCGCGTTGAAAGTAGAAACAACATTGGGCGTGGATATGATCAACGTGCATGCCGTAGGCGGAAAAAAGATGATGGAAGCTGCGGCAAAAGCTGTAAAGGAAAAAGCAGAAGAACTGGGGATTGAACGTCCTAAGCTGTTGGCGGTTACCATCCTTACCAGCATGGATGAGGAACAGTTTGCAGATCTGAATTATAACAATACGATTGCGGAGCAGGTGGTGTCGCTGGCGAAGCTGGCCAAGGCTGCCGGACTGGACGGAGTTGTGGCATCGCCGAAGGAAGCGGCAGCAATCCGCAAGGCCTGCGGACCGGATTTCCTGATCGTTACTCCGGGCGTGCGCCCCGCGGGCAGCGCGCTGGATGATCAGAGCCGCGTGACTACGCCGGCGCAGGCTTTTGCCAACGGCTCGTCCCATATTGTAGTGGGACGCCCGATTATGAAGGCAGAAGACAGGAAAGAAGCGGCGGCAGCAATTGTGGAAGAAATAAAAAATTTATAAAATAATGCAATAAATAAAATGTAACGTTGCTTTGCAAAACCTGCCCTATGACAGTCATGAATATGAAATAGAATTGTTTTATCAGTTTTACGAGGAGGCGCTTTTATGTTAAGCGAAAAAGAAGTTCTGCATCTGCTGGAAGAAACACAGGCTGTCCTGCACGGACATTTTCTGCTGACCAGCGGCCTGCACAGTCCCATGTATGTAGAAAAATTTAACGTGCTCCAGCATCCCGAATATACGGAAAGACTCTGTAAGGAAATTGCGGCCCGGTATGCGGATGCAAATATTGAATTAGTGGTCGGGCCTACGACCGGCGGCATCCTGCTGGCGCATGAGACCGGCAAAGCGCTTGGGACCCGCGCTATCTTTACGGAACGGGAAAACGGAAAAATGACGCTGAAGCGCGGCTTCCAGATTCCGGAAGGCTGCCGTGTGCTTGTGGTAGAAGATATTGTAACGACTGGCGGCAGCGTAAAAGAAGTAATGGAAGTTGTCCGTGAACACGGGGGCAACGTGATCGGCGTGGGCCTGCTGGTTGACCGCAGTGGGGGAAAAGTGGATTTCGGCGTGCGCACAGAAGCGTTGCTGCATTTGGACGTGCCGACCTTTAAGCCCGACGACTGCCCATTGTGCCATGATGGGGTAGAACTGACCAAACGGGGCAGCACTGGCAAAAATAATCCGGTAAAAAAGTAATAGGGAATTTCCAATCGTCAGGGAGAATGAAATATCATTCCTGAAGAAATTCAGTAACCAAAACAAAAAAAGCTTGCTTAATTAATGTTTCTATGATATAATTCTAAAACGTCAGGTGAACTGACAAACGGCCCGGTGGTTCAGTTGGTTAGAATGCCGCCCTGTCACGGCGGAGGTCACGAGTTCGAGTCTCGTCCGGGTCGCCACGCGGAAATAGCTCAGTTGGTAGAGCACAACCTTGCCAAGGTTGGGGTCGCGAGTTCGAGTCTCGTTTTCCGCTCCACAGGGGTATAGCTCAATTGGTAGAGCAACGGTCTCCAAAACCGTGTGTTGAGAGTTCGATTCTTTCTGCCCCTGCCATGAAAACAACCCCTCAAGTCCAATGAATAAGCGGATTTGAGGGGATTTTTGTTTTCTTTCATAATCTGTTTTAAAACGTAAAAAAAGGTGAAAATTGGTAACATTTCGGACTAAACCATGTACCGAAACATGTACCCGAAGGTAAAGAATAAGCTGCCGAAGTTCGCGCTTCGATGGCCCGCAAAATCCGTATGATTTCTTCCCGACTGTATATACTGATTTCTTTTTATTCTGTTTTTTGGCGTTCAACAGAATCGCAGGGATTTTTCCGGATAAGGGTATTGTGGATGCCTAATAAAAAGTTACGGGCGGATGGGGCGGGGCGCAAAAGTTTGGAGCTCAAATTTACTTACAGCCGTAGATTTTCTGTGGCCAATATGTTAAAATTAATTAAACAGTGTTAAACCGTCGAAACGATATTCTTTATTTTTTGAAAGGGGTACTACTATGCCGGATAACAAAATTGTAGTGACGAAAGAACAGATTGAAAAGGCTATGGCCTGCGAGACTGCCGAGGAACTCATGGAGCTGGCGAAAGAGGTAGGTATTGAACTGACAAAAGAGGAAGCCGAGGTGTATCTGGCGGAGCTGGAAGACTTCGAGTTGGACGGCGATGTGCTGAAACGGGTAGCGGGTGGTGGATGCTATCTGGAGTCGAAGACGCCCGGCCCGAAAGTGCAAGATATACTGAAATCTACAACAGCAATCCTCATGTTTAACTAACTTATTTGTGCCAAGAAAATAAATAGAAATTCACGGCTCTTTGCTTATTTTTTGAAATAAGCAGGGAGCTGTTTTTTTGCCTTAAAGGCTTTAATTTAATGACATTGATTCTTTTCCCATTCTCTTTTGTCATTCACTTTGGTTTAATCTTTCTAAGACAATTTCAAGTGGTTCAAGCCATTATTCTATGCGGGTATAGGCTATCTAACATACAGGCGTTCTTAAAAATAAATAACTCTTATGGGACAACGCTATAAGAATGATAAATTCATGTTTTTCAAACAGCCGTAGATTTTTCTGCGGCTGTTTTGTTATAATGAATTATAGATGTGATTGATAAAAAATCGGGATTTACTTCAGCAGTCGTAGTTTTTTCTGCGGCCAATAAACTGAAAAGTTATTACTACAAAATGTATCCTATTTCAAATTAAAAGGATAACTGTGATGAAGCTAACCGTACTTATGGATAACAACACCTATATCGACCAGTAGGGCTTCAGATGGAAGTGCGGTAAACCGTTTGTGATGGGAATATAGATAGTTATGTCGGAATTTCTGGATATTGTAAATGAAAACGGGCTGCCCACCGGGCGTATAGTTGAGCGGTCTATCGCCCACCTGGAGGGGATTTGGCACAGAACATCCCATGTCTGGCTGGTGCGCAGGAAGGAAGAGACCGTGCAGGTGTTGTTGCAGAAACGGACTGCTGTCAAATCTTTTCCCGGCTGCTATGATATATCAAGCGCAGGACACATCCCGGCAGGGGAGGGTTTCCTTCCCTCAGCTTTGCGGGAACTAAAGGAAGAACTGGGGGTCAGCGCAAAAGCTGAAGAACTGATCTGCTGCGGTGACCGGACGATTATCTGGGATGACGTGTTCTTTGGGAAAGAATACCATGACCGGCAGTACACACGTGTCTTTGTGTTGTGGAAGGATATGGAAGAAAAAGACTTCTTCCTCCAACCGGAAGAAGTGGACGGTGTACGCTGGATTGATTTGGAACTGTGTATCCATAATGTGAAGGAAAATTTGTTTCCACATTGTATAGAGCTGCCCGAACTTTTGATGGTAAGGGATGTCGCTTCAAAAAGCCCACTGGCAGTGAAACAGGCATAAGGTAAAGGATAACTGATTGGTATGAAAGAAATTGGAACGGTTAGAAAACGGGTGGAAGAGACAATCCACCGTTTGTATGACAACAGCCCTTTCATCCGCCTCTGCGGAATAGAACTCGCAGGTTTTGGCTGTGGTGTCCACAGTATTGTTTGACAAATGAACTATAAACCATCAACTATTTTATTTGTACAGGGTGCGTTGATTGCAGCGTCATATGTGGCATTGACGATTGTTTTTGCGCCATTATCTTTTATGGAAATCCAGGTCAGGATATCAGAATCCCTGACAATCCTGCCTGTTTTCACAGCGGCGGCGGTTCCGGGACTTACAATTGGCTGTTTTCTTTCCAATATTTTATGCGGGGCGCCGTTACCAGATGTTATATTCGGGTCATTGGCTACGCTGGTTGGGGCAGTAGGAACAAGATTGCTTCGGAACAGGAGTCCTGTTCTGGCAGTTCTTCCTCCTATTATCTCAAACATGCTGGTTATCCCATTTGTGCTTCATTATGCGTATGGCGTACCTTTGCCAATCCCACTGCTGATGGTAGCTATCGGCATAGGAGAAACGATATCGTGTGGTGCTTTGGGATTACTGCTGTATAAAATTCTATTTCCGCATAGGAAGAATATTTTTAAATGATTTAGAAGGTTTTGCAAAAATGAACCGTAGGAGAATATAACGCATCATGGACATAAATACACTTAACATACTGGCAGACGCTAAGTACTATTTACAGGGGGAAAAATAATGAACAAGCAGGAAAGACCGTATATTTTTTGTCATATGGAAACATCGCTTGACGGTAAGATAATGGGTAAGTATCTATGGATTGAGGAAACAAATGCGGAAGTAGATTCATTCTATGCCCTGTTTGCAGGAGAAAGCGCGGCGTACAAGCCGCAGGCGCTGCTGAACGGACGTATAACGGTGGAAGATAATTTTACTTTCTACCAGAAACCGGAACTGAAAGAAAATTTCGCGCCTGTACCGGAAGGCGATTTCCTGGCACAGAATCCCGGCACAGATTTTTACCTGATTGTAGCCGACTCTGCTGGGAAGGTTGCTTGGCAAAATGGTGTGCTGGATGATTTTTACGGACATCAAAAGGCACAGGTAGTGGAGTTGATTACGGAAAAAGTTTCAGAAGCTTATAAAGCATATCTTCGTGAGAAGGGGATAAGCTATCTTGTGTGCGGCAAGGAACATATAGATGCTCCCTTGGCCTGCCGTAAAATAAAAGAAACGCTAAAAGTGGAAACGTTGATGCTGGGTGGAGGCGGCACCATCAACTGGAGTTTTATTCAGCAGGGGCTTGTAGATGAGCTGAGCGTGGTTATTGCGCCGGCAGCAGATGGAAGTACTTCGACGCAGACGCTGTTCATGGCAAAGGCCGGACTTTCGGATGACCAGCCGGTGGTGTTCAAACCGCAGGGTGTTAAGCTAATGCCCGATGGCAAGGTGTGGCTGCGCTATTTGGTAGATGGGAAGAGTGCGCACGATTTTGCACATGACAGCGAATATCAGGAAGTTCAGGAGATGCTGGCGAGGCAGAATTCATAAATTTGATATGGGAGGAAAACACAATGGAATTCAAAGAAGTAGTAAAGAACCGCTATTCCTGTAAAAAATTCAACTTTTTTGACCCGGAGAAGATGTCGGAATCACTCGGATTGCCGGAGAACGAGGAAGTATTGATGTTATGTGATTTGGGATATGCCGCAGAAGGTATCGGGCCGCTGCCCAATCATACTAATCGGAAAGTGATAGAAAAAACAGTAAGTTATATGTGAAATATACCAAAAGGGGAAGATTATGGAACGGCCAGTGCCAAAACCTAACGAAGTGTATCGTCATTTTAAAGGAAAATTATATCTTATCATCACTGTGGCAGCCCACTCGGAGACAGGGGAACCGCATGTGGTTTACAAACATCTCTATGGTGATTATTCCGATTGTGTGCGTCCGTTGGATATGTTCATGAGCGAAGTGGATCACGAGAAGTATCCGGATGTGAAGCAGAAGTGGCGGTTTGAAAAAATGAATTTTCAGGATTAAAAAATATACTGAAATGAGGATGGAATGTGGCTATCAGCACAGAGACAGGGAAAATAATCGTTTAAAATGATAGTTTCTTTATTTTTTGAGGGAGGTACTGAAAATCATAACCGGATGTAAATCCGAAATTTCACTTTCTTTCTGTCTATTTTATGTTATACTGAAAAAAAGATATGTCAGAAATTTTCAGATTTAAGGAAGAATTCCATTAATCTGCGGAGGGGAAGTAAAATGCTTTCGGTTCGCTTTAAAATTGCAGCCGTTACTATTACCGCTATCCTGACGAGCCTGTTGGCTTTTATCATCGTCGGCGTTTACACACTGGGAGGGGAAAGCGACCGCAATTCTGTAGAAAAAATGAATTTGCTGAGCAAAAACGCGCAGGGAAAAGTAGACGGCCACCTTAACGGATTAAAACATTCCGTAGACCTGATGACGCATTTTGCCGGTAATTCGCTGGAAAAGATGAATCTGAAAGAGTGTGGCGTAACTGCTGCGTCAGTAAAAACAGGACGTACGCCGGAACAGGTCAGAATGCTGGACGACCTGATGAAAAAGCATTGTGAGGAAGTACAGAAAGCATTCGGCAGTATTGCGGAATACACTGATGGCATTACAAGTTATTACTATTATATTAATCCGGATCTCTGCTCGTCTGAACTCGGCTTTTTCTATTCAAAAATCGGAAAAACTTCTTTTGAAAAAAATCAGGCAATCTTGTTGTTCCGTCCGGATCCTTTTGATAAAGAAAGCAGCGCCTGGTATTTTGAACCGGTAACGAAAGGAAAGGCCTGCTGGGTGGGACCGTACAGAGCGCCTCTTTTAGGGAAATTGCAGACGTTTTCCTATGTTACGCCGATTTACCATTATGGTGTTCTGATAGGCGTGCTGGGCATGGATACTTTGTTTTACAACATAACGGTTCCGGTGCGCGCCGTTCGTGTTTATGATTCCGGTTTTGCGTTCCTGCTGGATTCGGATGGACATATCGTTTACCATCCTGTTATTGCCATGGGTAAAACGCTGAACGAAGTCAGCAGGGGATTAAGTCCGGAAATGTTTCAGGGTCTGGATAACGGCAGCGAACTGATCCGGTATGATGTAGACGGAGAGCTTCGGCAGCTTTCCTTTACTACCATGTCCAACGGGCTGAAACTGGCAGTATCGGCGCCGGTAAAGGAAATTTTTTCTTCCTGGCGGCAGATGACCCGTTTTATTCTGGTGGCAGCAGTAGCGATCCTGATCCTTTTCACGATTGCTACCCTGTTTGTAGTAGAAGCTGTAACGAAACCGCTGTTACAGCTTGCTTCGGCGTCCAAGAAACTGGCGGCAGGCGATTTTGATGTAAAGCTGGACTATACGGGCGATGATGAGGTGGGCATACTGACCCAGACCTTCCGGCAAATGCGGGACCGCCTGAAGCTGTACATCGGCGACCTGAACAGCCGCGCCTATTCGGATGCGCTGACGGGAATCCGGAACAAAGGGGCTTTTGATATTTATTCGGAACGGCTGAATAACAAAATTCATCTTCACGATACAAATGACAGGCCGGAGTTTGCAATCGTAATGTTTGACTGTAACTGGCTGAAGAACATCAATGATGCATACGGCCATGAGCGGGGCGATGTGTATCTGAAGACGGCGAGCAAGTACATCTGCCGGATTTTTGCCCACAGTCCGGTGTTTCGGCTGGGTGGGGACGAGTTTGCTGTCCTGCTGCAGGGGGATGATTATATGAATCGGGAAAGCCTGCTGCAACGTTTTGACAGTACGGCAGATGAAGTCAACGCGGAGGTTTCCAACCCATGGGAAAAAATCAGTATGGCCAGGGGAATTGCCGTGTTCCTGCCCGACACAGACGTTGAAGTGGGACAGGTGCTGCGACGCGCGGACGAGCAGATGTATGAGAACAAGCGGGAGATGAAAGTTTCGGCAGTGCCGCCTGTCCCGGCGTATTAGGAAACCACGCGGCGGGCAGAAGGGGAGGCAGATATGGATCTTAAACGTTTTGATAATCAATGCGTAAGGCTTACGACTGCCTCCGGTGAGGTATATGAAGGGGTCGTATCGTATTGTTGTAAAGATTATGTATTCCATGAATATGGCCAGGATCAGGAGGCTTTGCTTCTTGTCCCCGTTCTGTTTTATAAAAATGACATAGCAGATATCGTAAGCCTGGAAGATGCGAAGGGCCCATTTGGGCATTTTTCCGAAAAATACGGTCTTTTGGAAAAAAACTGCCTGGAGTGGGGGACTGATATGATTGAAGAGGTCTTTGATACGGAGGATGATATCCAGATACTCCGAATGCTGGCCTGTATGAATGATAATTTTCAATCTCTTATGGAAAGAGCTGTTGACGGGATGGCCCCCTGGCGTTTGGGAAGCAGCACAGTGCAGTCAAAAGAGGAAGAGGATGAGCAGGGGTACATATATATGGAAGAATTGGAGAATATGCTGCATACTCTTGTAAAATACAACAGGGATGATGAGGTTGTTAAAGAGGCAAAGGGACTTCTGGAGCGGATTGAAGAATTTATGGCGCATAGGCGTAAACGCAGGGAGTAAGATTTTAAAACTGTAGTGAAGTTTTTACCGGATTGTCCGTGGTCGGCGTTTTTTCTTCCTTTATTGTAAAAACCTTAATTGTAAAACGAGAGGCGTCAATTGTAAAATGAGATGCAACCGCTCACGGTTTTTCTTCCTTGCCTGCACTTAATATGTATGGTATAATATGCCAACCATTTGACAATAAAATTCATTCGTGATAAATACGTGTATTCCATTCCCATTTGTAAGAAAGTCGGTTTTCTGTCTGATATATTGATTCTCTGACAAACCAGTATTAGTAAAATGAGCGAGGATTTTATGAAGAAATGCCAGAATGAAAAAATGGTAAAAGAGAATAGGAACGGTTTTTCTTTGGCGCAGCCGGAACATGCCAATGATTACGATTATCTTACGGGACTGCCCAATATGAGTTATTTTTACGAACTGGCAACGGCTGACAAAGAACGGTTTCTTAAGCAGGGGGAGCGCCCGGTCCTTATGTTTTTTGACCTGAATGGTATGAAGTTTTTCAATAACCGGTTCGGGTATGAAAAAGGAGATATACTGCTGAAGGAGTTTTCGCAGGTGCTGGCCCGGCATTTCGGGAAGGATAAATGTTGCCGGTTTGCTCAGGATCATTTTGCAGCATATTCTGTGGAAGAGGGACTGGAAGAAACTCTGTGCGAAATTCTGGAAGAAACCGGCCGTCTGAACGGGGGCAACAGTTTGCCGGTCAGGATTGGAATCTATCGGGACGCCATCGATTCCGTGCACGTTGCCGCTGCCTGCGACAGGGCAAAATATGTCTGCGATTTAAACAGGGATACCTATGAGTCTGCGTTTTACTATTTTGATGACGAACTGCTGGCGCAGGCTCAAAACCGCCAGTATATTCTGGACCATCTGGATCAGGCGATAGAAGAGAACTGGATCCATGTATATTATCAGCCTATTGTTCGCGCTGCCAACGGAAGAGTATGCGATGAGGAAGCGCTGGCGCGTTGGATAGATCCGCAAAAAGGCGTGTTGTCTCCGGCCATGTTTATCCCGGTGTTGGAAAACGCGAAGCTTATTTACAGGCTGGATCTGTGCGTCCTTGACCAGATTCTTGCGAAAATGAAATACCAGCAGAAAGTCGGGTTGTACCTTGTTCCCACATCCATTAACATTTCCCGCGCTGATTTTGATTCCTGCGATATTGTGGAAGAGATTCGGAGGCGGGTGGATGCATCCGGCGTTTCCCGTAAAAACATTACTATAGAAATCACAGAGAGCACTGTCGGCAGCAATTTCTCTTTTATAAAAGAACAGGTTCGCCGTTTCCATGAACTGGGCTTTTCCGTGTGGATGGATGATTTCGGCAGCGGATATTCTTCTTTGGACGTGTTGCAGGATATCCATTTTGACCTGATTAAGTTTGATATGCGGTTCATGCAGCAGTTTGATAAAGGCGACAAAAGCCGCATCATCCTGACGGAATTGATGAAAATGGCCATTGGTCTTGGTTCCGATACTGTGACGGAAGGTGTGGAAACAAAAGAACAGGCGGAATTCCTGAAAGAGATTGGCTGTACCAAACTGCAGGGATATTATTATTGCCGGCCGATTCCGATGGAAGAGATCATGAGGCGCTACGAACAGGGAGAGCAGATTGGGTTTGAAAATCCGGATGAAACAGATTACTATGCCGCTATCGGCCGAATCAACCTGTATGATCAGTCTATCATGGGAAAAGGGGGCGAAGAACGCTTCAAACATTACTTCAACACGATTCCCATGGCAATCTATGAGATTGATGAAGAGAATTTTATGATTACCCGCAGCAATCGTTCTTACCGGGAGTTTATACAGCGTTATTACAGTTCGCTCCCTCTTGGGACAACAGTTCCTTTTTCTGTGTTGCAGGCGGCGGTCGGACTTCGTTTTACAGAATCTGTAAAACAGTGCAGGGAACATGGAAAACGTATTTTTGTGAGTACAGAAACAGCATCCGGTTTTACGGTGCATTCTCTGCTGCGTCATATTGCGATAAACCCCGTCACGGGAATCGCTGCCTGTGCGGAGGTTATCATTGGAGTGACAGATGAATCAGACCGGGGCGTCACCTATTCCCGTATCGCCCAGGCCCTGTCAGTGGATTATATCTACCTGTATTACGTAGACCCGGATACAGAAGAATTTACAGAATACGCATCCGCTCCCACGCAGGAGACGATGTCGCTGGAACGGCGCGGACGGGACTTCTTTGCGGCAAGCCGTAAAGATGCGCTGCAGTTCATCTATGAAAAAGACAGGGATTATTTTATCCGGTCTTTTACCAAAGAAAATGTGTTGCAGGCTATTGCGGAGCGGGGCGCGTTTACCCTCAGTTACCGGTTGCTGGTAGAAGGAAAACCCACATATGTAAATATGAAAGCTGTACGCATGGACGCCCGTAAGAGCCATATTATCATTGGTGTAAATAATGTTGACAAACATATGAAACAGAAAGCGGTATTGGACCGGCTGCGGGAAGAACAGATTACATATTCCCGTATTTCAGCTCTTGCAGGAAACTTTATCTGTGTGTACACGGTGGATCCCGTTACAGACCGATATGCGGAATATAGCGCAACCAGAGATTATGAGGTGCTGGGCCTTGCCAAAGAAGGGGAAGATTTCTTTGTAAAAGCGCGGAAATATGCCGATAAAGTTATCTTTGCCGATGACCTGCCTGAATTCCGGGAAAAATTTACCAAAGATAACGTAATGCGGGCCATTGAAAAAACCGGGCTGTTTATTTTACAATACCATCTTATGATCGAAGGCGAGCCGGTTCCGGTCAATGTAAGGGCGGCCATGGTGGATGAAAGGGATGGAAAGCGGCTGATCATTGGCGTAAATAAAGCGGAGGCGTATACGCACAGGCCTCATCCGGTTACAGATTGAACGGGCAAGCATATTACAGTTTATCCGTCCCAATTTCCGCTTCTTTTTCCGTGGGAAAAGTGGTATAATATCAAATCATATCTATTTGTTATCATGCAGGGGCGAATAAAAATATGAAAGATATTAACTTTTACATGAATCTGGATTATCCGTATGTTATTACGCCGGAGGAAGGCGGTTATCAGGCGGAAATTCCGTTATTGCCGGGCTGTATTGCTCATGGCGCGACAGAAGAGGATGCGTTGCAATATTTGAATGTTGCGAAATGTGAATGGATTTCGGGCATGCTGGAACGCCATATCCCGATTCCACAGCCGCCGTACCGTGTGGTTCATGTTTCCCATAACTGGCGCCGGGCCAGAAAGGATTAACTGATTATTTATGTCTGCTGCAGTATGAATGCAGGCAGACATCGGTGATATAAATGCACAGTCATTTACTTTTAAAAGAAATCAGGAGCATGTTAAAGAGAGATGTGGTTTTGACCATTTCCCTGATACTGGCGCTGGTTTCTTCTCTTTTTTTTAAACCGGACATTGCGTATATTGATTTTTCTGTGTTGGGCATGCTCTTTTCTTTTATGTTGGTAGTTGCTGGATTCCGTCAGCTTCATATAATGGAAAAAGCGGCGAATTTTCTGTTTGCGCGTTGTCGTACCAGCAGGGATGTGGCAGCTGTCCTGATATGGCTTCCTTTTTTTGCATCTATGCTGGTAACTAATGATGTATCGCTTCTGATTTTTGTCCCGCTGACATTGATTACAGGCAGGCAGCTTAAACTGGATGTGGGTCGAATCGTCATCTTTCAGACGCTGGCGGCGAATCTGGGCAGCGCCTGCACGCCTATGGGTAATCCGCAGAATCTCTTTATTTATTACCATTATCATTTAACGACAGGTTATTTCTTTTCCGTATTGGGACCATTGTCCGTCTTATCTGCCCTTTGGCTGGCATTTCTGATTCACAGCCTGCCTAAACGCCGTATTGTGCTGGCGCCGGATATGATGCCCATTAAAAACCGGTCGGTTGTCCTGATTTTTTCCGTTCTGCTTTTCATGTGCTTCCTGTCAGTATTGCATGTGCTGGATCCGCTGCTATGTACTGGGATTGTAGTTGTGACTGTGTTTTGTGTAAACAGGGACTTGTTAAAGCTGGCCGACTATTCTCTGCTTTTGACTTTTATCGGCTTTTTCATTTTTATCGGCAACCTGTCGCACTGGGATGTGATTTTACAGTTACGGCAATATCTGCAGGAGACAAACGGTGTAGTGTATCTGGCTGGACTCCTTTGCAGCCAGTTGATCAGTAACGTACCGGCAGCCATGCTGCTGGCGGGGTTCACGCAAAACGCAAGGGAACTGCTGCTGGGAGTGGATGTAGGAGGTCTGGGAACGCTGATTGCATCCATGGCCAGCGTGATTTCCTATAAACTGTATGCGGCTTCTTATCCTCATCAGGTGATGACTTACTTGCGTATGTTTCTGTTTTATAACTTTGCGGGACTGCTTGGAATCGGCGGCGCGGTGTATTGGTGGCTGGTATGGTAAAAGAATGTACTTGCAAGCGGATCCAATGAGGTTGTGCGGTGATTGAAATCAACAAGTGGTTTCACAAGAATTTTCAGAAGAGGTGAAACGCATGAAATCGTGTGCGTGGCTGTATGGCTTTCTGGGATTGGGCGTGTTGTTCCTTTCCACCTCGGCGATTTTTGTAAAACTGGCAGAAGCGCCTTCCGGCATAATCGCGTTTTATCGTCTGCTGTTTACGTTGCTTTTTATGCTGCCGGTGCTGTTGCTGCGGGCAGAAGAACGGAAGCAGCTGTCCTGTCTTACCAAACGTCAGGCCGGTCTTGCAATGATTTCTGGAGCCTTGCTGGCGATTCACTGGGTAATGTGGTTTGAATCGTTACGGTATACATCGGTAGCCAGTTCTACGGTGTTGGTTTCGTTACAGCCGTTATTTTCAATTTTTTTTGGCGTCCTGCTTCTTCACGAGCACGTGACAAAAATCGGTATGGCCGGCGTGTTTTTAGCCATCGTAGGTTCGGCGGTGGTCGGCTGGGGCGACTTCCGGATAAGCGGCGCTGCGTTTTGGGGTGATGTCCTTTCTTTTGCTTCTGCCGGTGTTATCAGTCTTCACTTCCTGTTCGGACAGATATTACGCAGGGAACTGGACGTGGTGCCTTACACATTTGTATGTTATGCATCAGGCGCGCTCTGTCTTGCGGCATATGCGTCATTGACGGGACAGGCCTTTTCCGGATATGCATTACAGACCTGGGGATGTTTTCTGGGTCTGGCCCTGTTTGCCACGATTGGCGGACAGTGCGTGTTCAACCTGCTTCTGAAATACCTTCCGGCTTCGGCTGTTACCATGGGTATTCTGGGTGAACCTGTGGGAACGATTTTGTTGGCTTTTGTCCTTTTCGGGGAACGTATCGTGTTACAGCAGGGAATCGGCATGCTTTGTATTTTAGCCGGCCTGTGGCTGTTTTTCAGCAGAAAAGATCAGGCTGGCAGAAATTGAGGCTATCGCAGGATCGTAAGAAAGACAAACAGGAAAAAGATATGATATAATATATTGTCGATATGGAAAGTTTTTTTGCTGACAGGATTGAAAGGATTTTTTAAATCAATGGAAGAACTGACAAAGGATACGACAGCTAACCCGATTTCCGCAGAGACGACGCCGGAAGCAGATGCGCTTCAGGAAACGGCTTCAGAAGTGCAGGAGAATAACGGGGAAGAGGAAGATATCCAGGTGCGGATTGAAAATAAAATCAACGAGATTCGGGATGAAATTGGCAGCCGGGTCAACAACGTGTTCATTACCGCAAATAAGATCTCCAGCAATGTGCGGCAGGCGCTGGATCTGGAAGTGGATCCGGGACTGCTGGAACCGCCGGATTTCGGTGATATTATCTGTGTGCACCGGATCGGTTTTGAACATTATGGCGTTTATGTGGGTGACGATAAAGTTATCCACTATGATATTGATCCGACAGACCATTATAAGATCTGTATCCATCAGGCTCCAATGGAAGAATTCCTGAACGGAAGCCTTGTGTACAGTATTTGTGAGTTTCCCAAAATATACGGACGCCCGACAGAGGAAGTTCCTTTTGCGGAGTTTCGGAAAAAGTTTGCTCATCCGGAAGCGGCGCAGACTTTGTGGGATGTGCTGAAAATTAGTAATTATCATCTGTATACGCCAGAAGAAACAGTGATTCGCGCACGGGAACGGATTGGGGAGACCAAGTACAGTTTGTTGACGAACAACTGCGAGCATTTTGCCATCTGGTGCAAAACAGGAATTTCGGAGTCCCATCAGATTGAAGATGTCATGGCTGCCATGCAGGAAACAGGCAGGCAGATTCGGGAAGGGATCCAGGTGGGGCTGGAAGCTGCC